>Ga0183260_10000305_pt1 | contig 39988 bp, 36 predicted proteins | sample AntDrymUQ4972206_2_FD_129768 | JGI IMG/M metagenome (GOLD analysis project Ga0183260, IMG submission 129768) | Polar desert sand microbial communities from Dry Valleys, Antarctica - metaG UQ497 (22.06) (version 2) (version 2) | ecosystem: Environmental > Terrestrial > Soil > Desert | place... | reverse complement strand
GAGCGTGGCTCGATGCGGTACACGCCCCACGGTGGCGGTCCTTGAGAAGGTGCGTTGAACGGCGCGGTGATGGCAGAACCGCTGTCGTCGGGTTCCACCGGCCAGCCACCGTCGGCCCACGCCTTGGCGACTCGGGCCACCATGTCCGGCTCGGTCACCCGGGCGGCGTCACCCTCGACGACGACATCGGCGTCGCGGATCGACACGGCCACCGAGCAGCGCGGGTCGCGGGCAACGTTGCCCCTTTTCCGGGTACCCGAGCCCGTCTGGAACCAGAACGCGCCATCGAGCCAGACCGCGCCGACCGCAGTCACGTGCGGGCTGCCATCCTCGTTCAGCGTCGTGAGCCAGGTCGTACGAGCGTTGTGCGCATCCGCCGCCGGTGCCGATCCGCCGTCCAGCTTCTCGGTGACGGCGGCCCAGTCCACGGGCGGTAGCCCGTCCCTGGCACCAAGGTTGACGATCTCCATCGCACCCTCCCTTCCGGTATCGAGTGTGGTGGTCGCGGCGTCCATCCGCTGGGTGGGCCAGCGCGCCACCGGGCTTGAACTGCCACGATAGGGCGGTGTCTAGGCACTGGGTCCGAGGTCATCCGCAACCACGCGGCCTTCATCTGGTCGGTGGCGACCTGCTGAGGGGCGACTACAAGCAGTCCGAATACGGCAAGGTCATCCTGGCGTTCTCGCGAGAAACGACCAGATCCGGTCGATCGACGCGACATGAGCGGGTCGACGGCTGATCTGATCGATGCGTCGACGGCCTGTCGCGGGACCGCCAGGCCGCGGCGACGGGGAGTAGCGTCAGGGCGCGTATGCAGCCGTCACCGGGCGTCTCCACCATCGAGCGGTTGGAGCGGGCGGCCGACACTGCCGGGACGGGGGTGCGCTTCGTCGGGCAGTCGGTGATGTCCGATGGCCAACCGGTGTTCGTGCCGTGGCGCCAGCTCCACGACGAGGCGCGCGCCGTGGGCGCTGCCCTCCAGGCACGCGGCCTCGGGCCGGGGGACCACGTCGCGATCCTCGGGCCGACGTCACGGGCGCTGATCACCACGGTGCGTGGCTGCTGGCTGGCCGGGATCACTTCGATGGTGCTGCCGTTGCCGATGCGCATGGGCTCGATCGAGGAGTTCGTCAGCTCGACGCGGGGCCGCATCCGCCACGGCCGGGCCCAGCTCGTCCTCATCGACGACCAGCTGGCCCCGTTCTACGAGGCGGCCACCGGCGACCCGCCCACGATGCCGCTCGGCGACGTCCAGCCCGGGCCGGCGGCCGGCCGTCCCGGCCCGGACGCGCTCGAGTCGCCGCCGCCCGACCCGGAGCGACTCGTCATCCTGCAGTACACGAGCGGCTCGACCAGCGAGCCGAAGGGCGTGATGCTGCCCGACCGGGTGCTGACCGCCAACCTGGACGCCATCGTCGAGGCGGCCGAGGTCATCGCCGACGACGTGCTCGTGTCGTGGCTGCCGCTGTACCACGACATGGGCCTCGTCGGCTGCCTCGCCCTGCCGATGACCACCGGCATCGGGCTCGTCCAGGCTGCGCCGCAGGACTTCCTCGCCCACCCGGGCAACTGGATGCGCTGGATCTCGGACTACCGGGGCACGGCCACCGCCGGGCCCAACTTCTCCTGGGTCCTCGCCACCCGCGCGCTCCGGCGGGCCAAGGACCTCGACCTCTCCTCGCTCACGCTGGCGCTGTCGGGGGCCGAGCCGGTCGATCCCGACGCGGTCGAGGCGTTCGTCGCCGCGGCGGCACCGTTCGGCTTCCCCGCCGGCGGCGTCTTCCCCGCCTTCGGCATGGCCGAGGTCGGCATCGCCGGGTCGTTCCCGCCGCGGGGTCGGGGCCTCGTGACCGACACGGTGGACCGGGTTGTGCTCGAGCGCGACCGCGTCGCCAAGCACGTCGACGTCGAGGATCCCGACGACTTCGCCCTCGCCGTGCGCCGCCTGCCTCTCCTCGGCCGACCCGTGCCGGGCCTGGAGATGCGCGTCGTCGACCCCGAGACGTTCGAGGACCGGCCCGAGCGCCACGTCGGCGAGCTGCTGATCCGCGGCTCGTCGGTCACGCCCGGCTACTTCGAGCATCCGGACGCCACGGCGGCGCTGTTCCACGACGACTGGCTGTGCACGGGCGACCTGGCCTACCTCCTCGACGGCGAGCTGGTGCTGTGCGGGCGGATCAAGGACGTCATCATCGTCGGGGGCCGCAACGTGTTCCCCGAGGACATCGAGCGCGCCGTCGGTGCCATCGACGGGGTGCGCGCCGGCAATGTCATCGCCTTCGGGATGGAGGGCTACAAGGGTCGGGAGAGCGTCGTCGTCGTGGCCGAGACGAAGATGACCGCCGCGGTCGAGCTCGCCCCGCTGAGCCACGCCATCCACCACCGCACGCTCGACGTGTGCGGCCTGCCCCCACGCGACGTGATCCTCGTTCGGCCCAGCACGCTGCCCAAGACGTCGTCGGGCAAGCTGCAGCGGGCCAAGTGCCGTCAGCTCTACCTCGACGAGGAGCTGGCCACCGTCGAGCCGGCCTGATGCCGTGATCCCGATCTGGGCCTCGGCGCGCCACCGCGGTCACGACCCGCGCGCCGAGATCGAGTCGTCTGGACTGCAGGCCCCGTTCGAGCACCCGGGCCGAGCCGAGGTCATCCGGGGCGCACTGGTCGCCGACGGCGCCTTCGACGTCGCCGAGCCGCCCCCGACCGGTACCGACGCCATCGCCGCCGTGCACGATCCGGGTCTCGTGCGGTTCCTCGCCTTGGCCTGGGCCGACTACCAGCGCGACGTCGGCCCGACCCACGACGTCGTGCCCGACGTGTTCGCCTTAGCCGGACTGCGCGCCGGCATGGATGGCGGCCGCGGTGAACCGGCGCGCACCGCCGCCCGCCTCGGCTGGTGGTGCTTCGAGACGACGACGCCGCTGACCGAGGGCACCTACGACGCCGCCCGCTCGGCCGTCGACGCCGCACTGGCAGCGACCGCGTCCGTGCTCGACGGCGCGCCGTTGGCCTACGCGCTGTGCCGGCCGCCCGGACACCACGCCACGACGTCGCTCTACGGCGGCTACTGCTTCTTCAACAACGCCGCCATCGCCGCCGACCATGTCGCCCGCACGACCGGGATTCGCGTCACCGTGCTCGACGTCGACTACCACCACGGCAACGGCACACAGCAGATCTTCTACGGGCGCGACGACGTGGCGTTCGTGTCGCTCCACGGTGACCCGGCCCGCGCCTACCCGTACCACACCGGCTTCGCCGACGAGACGGGGACCGGCCGCGGCCGGGGAGCGACGACGAACCTGCCGCTGGCCGCCCACCTCGACGACGACCGCTACCTGGCCACGCTCGAGGAGGCGCTGGCCGCGGTCGTTGCCCACCGCCCGGGCGTCGTCGTCGTCTCCCTCGGGCTCGACACCTACGGCGGCGACCCGATCTGTGACCTCGACCTGACGACGGAAGGGTTCGCCCGCTGCGGCGCCGCGGTCGCCGCCCTCGGCCTCCCGCTGGTCGTCCTCCAGGAAGGCGGCTACGCCGACGACGCCCTCGGCGCCAACGTCGTCGCCTGGCTGCGCGGCGCCGCCGGACTCGTTTCTGTGGCTCGCTGACCGCGTGTCACGCGGTCCTGCTTCCACAGAACCTGCGCCGCGGGCTGGTCAGGCGGCTTTGATGTCGGCGAGCACCTGGCGCCAGCGATCCGGATCGCTCTGGTAGGGGGCGTAGAAGCTGATCCGGTCGACGACGTCGCCGTAACGGCGGTGCAGCTCGGGCCCGATCTCCTCCGGCGCGCCGACAACAGCGAACGTGTTGAGGACTTCGTCGTCGATGAGCTCGCCCATCTTGACCCACTCGCCCTGCTTCGACATTCCGTTCAGCTCGTCCTGCAGCGCGCCCCACCCGTGGCGCTCGAGGACGGCGCGGTAGGCCGGCGTCGAACCGTAGAAGGCGATCTGCTGGCGCGTGCCGGCGGCCGCCTGCTCCATCTCCTCGTCGGTGCCGCCGGTCACGACGAAGCTCGGCCCGACGATCGAGAAGCCCTCCATCGTCTTTCCGGCTTTCTCTCGGCCCCGCTCGAGCGCCGGGATCGTCACCTCGCGCAGGTAGCGCTCGGTCGTGAAGCCGTGACAGAGGAAGCCGTCGCACGTCTCCCCGGCGACCTCGGTCATCAGCTCGCCGACGCCGGCGAGGAAGATCTTCGGGACGCCGAAGCCTTCCAGCTCCGATGCCAGCGGCGCGAAGAACGGAGTCATCAACGTGTGCGTGTAGAACTCGCCGCGGAACTCCAGCGGGGCACCGGTCAGCCACGTGTCCCAGATGGCCCGGATCGCCTGGATCATCTCGCGCATCCGCGGGGCCGGGTGGCTCCACGGCATCGAGAAACGCTTCGTGATATGCGGCTTGATCTGGCTGCCGAGGCCGAGGTTGAAGCGCCCCTGCGAGAACGCCTGGAGGTCCCACGCCAGATTGGCCAGCGTCATCGGGCTGCGGGCGAAGGCCACGGCGATCGACGTTCCCAGCTCGAGCTCGGTGGTGTGCTCGGCGCCCATGAGGAGGGGCAGGAACGGGTCGTGGTTGGTCTCCGCGGTCCACGCTCCGGAGTACCCCGTGGCCTCCAACTCCTTGGCCTGGGCGCCGACCTGGCGCAGGTCCGAACCGAGTCCTCCGTCGACCTTCATGGGCGCAACCTATTTCGTGCCGCGGTCGCGGAGGAAGCGCTCGATCTCGCCGGCCAGTTCGTCGCCGCTGCGCAGCTCCAGCTCGCCGGCCAGGGGTTGGCCCTCGGCCGTCGGATCGGTAGGGATCGGTGCCGTCTCGTCGGCCTCGGCGGCGTCGTAGAGCTGCTCGAACTGGCTGATCATCGTCTGGTGCTCGTCGTTGGTGGCGACGAGCTGGTCGAGGCGATCGCGATGGGTGATCGCCTCGGCCCGCAGCTCCTCGGCCTCGATCGTCACGCCGGTCACGGTGGCCAGCCCGTCGAGCAGGGCGACCGAGGCCGCCGGGTAGGCCATCGCCGCCACGTAGTGCGGCACCTGGGCCCACACGCCCACGGACGGGATGCCGCGACCATGCAGGACCTGCTCCAGCGCGGCGGCCATGCCGGCGGGCACGTCGACCGAGTTCGTGCGGAACGGCAGCGCGTCGAGCACGTCCTTCGACGGCGAGGTCGCCGATACGACGACGGGACGGGTGTGCGGTGCCGTGAACGGATAGGCACCGAAGGCGACCATTCGCCGCGCCCCGAAGCGCTCGGCCAGGTCGCCGATGGTGGTGCCGAATCGATGCCAGGCCATGTCGGGCTCGGGACCGTGCAGTAACAGCAGGTCGCGGCCGTTCGGCGTGCGGCCGTACTGCAGCTCGGGCGACGCCCAGACGAGGCCAGTGCTCTCGCCGTCGCGGATCTCCAGCGTCGGGCGGCGGGCCCGGTAGTCGATGTACAGGTCGTCGTCGAAACTGACCAGCGACACGGCCGCGCACTCCTCCTGCACCGCCTCCATCGCCGCCGCGGCCGCGCCGCTGGCATCGATCCAGCCGGTCAGCATCACGAGCAGCACCGGATCGACCAGCACCGGCGCGTCGGTGATGAAGCGGTGATCGGTCATGTCGGTGGCCCCTCGAGCATTGCGGCAACGGTACAGAGCCAGGGTCCACCGTTAGCGTGCGGTCCATGGTCATCGACGTCACCGATGCAACGTTCCAGACCGAGGTGGTGGACAAGTCGGCCGAGGTGGCCGTCGTCGTCGACCTGTGGGCGCCGTGGTGCGGGCCGTGCAAGACGCTCGGACCGATCCTCGAGAAGGTGATCGACGCCACCGACGGGCAGGTCGTGCTGGCCAAGGTCAACGTCGACGAGAACCCGGCCGTCAGCCAGGGCTTCCAGGTCCAGTCGATCCCGGCGGTGTACGCGATGAGGAACGGTCAGGTCGTCGACGGGTTCATGGGCGCCTACCCCGAGCCGGAGGTCCAGCGCTTTGTCGACAACCTGCTGCCGACGCTCGAGCAGAGCCAGACGGCGGCGTTGCTCGCCGCCGGCGACGAGGCCAGCCTGCGCCAGGTCCTCGACGTTGAGCCCGGCAACGAGGAGGCCATCGTCGCCCTCGGCGACCTGCTCGTCGAGCAGGGCAACGGCGAGGAGGCGTTGGCCTTGCTGGAGCGCATCCCGGAGAGCGAGCGCACGCGCAAGGTGGCGGCCGCCGCCCGGCTGGGCGAGGCACCCAGCGACGACTACGACCAGCAGCTAGCCACGTTGCTAGAGCAGGTCAAGGACGACGACGATGCCCGCCAGCAGTACGTCGACATCCTCGAGCTGATGGGTCCGGACGACCCGCGCACGGCCGGCTACCGCCGCCAGCTGACGGCAAGACTTTTCTAAGTCGGGCTTCGCCGACCGGCCAAGCCGGATCGGCTGCGCCTGCCGAGCTCACCGCCGACCCTTCGGATCGGCGCTCGCCCACCTTCGTCGTCTTCCGGGCTTCGCCGACCGGCGCCGAAGGTCGCGCAAGGCTCGGTAGCCTGCTGACACCGACATCCCCCCGACGCCGAGCGCGCCTGGCGCGCTGACGCGAGGAGGACGCCATGCACGGCGTCGACGAGGCCGCCGGCGCGGCCGGTCCGGAGCGGGTTGGTGAGGACGAGTGGACACTGCGGCGACCCCCACCGTGGCGGTCGCCGCTGAGGCGAGGCTGGCTCCGGGCCGGTGCGTCTCTGCGGCCGTGGATCGCCTGGTTCGGGCTCGGCCGGCTGGTCAGTGCGGTTCTCACCGTGGTCGTGGCGGTGGCACTCGGCTGGTGGCTCCTGCGCCCGGCACCGCCGCCGACCGAGTCTCGCCTGCCCTACGCCTCGGCGCCGGTCGTCGCCAGCTCGGCCCCCCCGGCGGCGTCCGCCGTGTCCGGGCCGGCCCCGCCGGCGACCGTCGCCAGCGCCGTCGTCGTGCACATGGCCGGTGCCGTCGTGCGCCCGGGGCTGGTCGAACTGCCCCCAGGCGCGCGGGTCCAGGACGGCGTGGCCGCGGCCGGGGGAGTGGCCGCCGACGCCGACGTGGCGGCCGTCAACCTCGCCGCCATGCTCGTCGACGGCCAGCAGGTGTACGTCCCGCGCGTCGGTGAGACCCCGCCGCTCGTAGCGGCCGTCCCCGGTGGCACCACGACCGGCGCGCCGGCCGGCCCGATCGACGTCAACCGGGCGACGGCGGCCGAGCTCGATGGCCTTCCCGGCGTCGGGCCGGCCACGGCGGCCGCCATCGTTGCCCACCGCGACGAGCACGGTCCGTTCCCCTCGATCGAGGACTTGGAGTCGGTGCGCGGGATCGGTCCGGCCAAGCTCGACGCTCTGCGCGGGCTGGTGACGACGTGACGGATGGACCGGTGGGTCGGCCCGAGCGGTCAGAACAGGTCGCCGCCGATGGCGAATCGAGCGACGGCCATCGGCACCATCGTGCCGAGCCAGATACCGGCCGCCAGCCAGGCGTAGGTCCGCCAGTAATCGCCCCACGTGGCCATCGGATGCCGGGTGGACAGGCGCGACGCGATCACGCCGACGAGAACCCACAGCACGGCGCTGATGCCGATGGCCAGGGGGTGGCGCCCGGTGCCGGAGAACGGGGCGCCGACCATCGGCAGCGCCGGCGCGGCGAAGTAGGCGCTGACCAGCCCGAGCACGCCGGTGAGCTGCGACTCGAAGAGGTTGATGCAGCCCAACGCGATGATCCCGAACACCATCGGGGGGACCAGGGCGTAGAGAGGACCCTTGTGGCGGATCTCGGTCCGGAACCAGCGAGGTCCTTCGATGACGTAGCGCGATCTGGCCATGGTGAGGATCGACGCCGGCCGCGGGCGGAGGCAGCGACGACGGCCGAGGAGTGTACGGGTGCCCTCGGCGCGATCGGGGGACACGCCGGTCCCGTGCTGGTCGCACTCGTCGTTGCCGTCGCCGTCGCCACCCGGTCGTGGCTGCCGGTGGGGCTCGGCGCCCTCGCCGCCGCTCTCGTCGCCCGGCCCCGATTCGCCGGGCTGGTTCTCGCCCTCGGTGCCGCTGGCGTCGTCCGGGCCGACGCCGCCAGCGCCGGCCTCGTGCCGCGCGAACTCGGCCCGTACACGGGGTGGGTCGCCGTCGTCGCCGACCCCCAGCCCGCTGGCGGGGCGACCCGTCTCGTCGTCGCCGTCGAGGGACAGCGCTACGAGGTCTGGGTGCGCGGACCGGCCCGCTCGGCCCGTGCCGCTGGTCTCCGCTCCGGAGACCTCGTCGCCATGGCCGGTGAGCGCTTGGCGCTGGCGCCGGGTCGCGCCGTCCGGCTGCGATCACAGCATGTCGTGGGGGAGATCGAGCCGGCGTGGCTGGGCGACGTGCGGTCGGGCGGTGCGCTGGCCCGCTCGGCCAACCGGGTGCGCATCGTGATCGCCACCGGTGCCGGCCACCTCGCCCCTGATACCGGCGCGCTCGTGCGCGGGCTCGTCATCGGCGACGATCGCGACCAGCCGCGCGAGATGATCGAGCGCTTCCGCGCCAGCGGACTGTCCCATCTCACGGCCGTCTCGGGGCAGAACGTCGCCCTCACGGTGGCCGCCGCCGGGCCGCTCCTACGCCGCGCCGGCGCCCTCGCGAGGTGGGTCTTGACCATCGGGTTGATCGCCTGGTTCGTCGTGGTCACCCGAGCCGAGCCATCGGTGCTGCGGGCGGGCACGATGGCCGCCCTGGGGGCGACGGCGTTCGCGCTCGGGCGGCCGCGTCAACCGGCGCGCCTGCTGGCGATCGCCGTGGCCGGCCTGCTCGTTGTCGACCCGCTGCTCGTGTGGTCGATCGGCTTCTGGCTCTCCGTCGGCGCCACCGGCGGCGTCGTGGCCCTCGGCCCGTGGCTGGCCGACCGGCTAACGGGTCTCGGCCCGCTGGCGTTGCCGGTGGGGATCACGCTCGGGGCGCAGGCGGGCGTGGCCCTGCCGAGCCTGCTCGTGTTCGGCCGCCTGTCGCTGGTCGGCACCGTCGCCAACCTCCTGGCCGTGCCGGTGGCGGGGTTCGTCATGCTCGTCGGGCTGCCGGCGTGCCTCGTCGCCGGCACCGTCCCCGCCGTCGGTCCGTTGGTGATGGCCCCGATCGGCGTGGCGGCGCGCTGGATCGACGCCGTCGCCACGGTCGGCGCGGCGCTCGAGCCGTCGGGACCGGCGCTCGTCGCCGGCTGGCTGGCACTGGCGGTGACGGTCGTCGCCCTGGTGACCGTCGGTGGGCGAAGTCGGCGAGCGTTCGAGTCCCCGACGCTGCGAGAATCCACGGCGCCATGACCGTGCACGTCCTCGTCGGTGACGACGAATCGCTCCTGCGGGCCGCCGTTAGCGAGCTCGTCCACCGCCTCGTCGGCGACGGCGATCGCTCGCTGATGCTCGAGGAGTTCGACGGCGACGAATACGAGGTGCGCAGCGTCGTCGATGCCGCCCAGACGATGCCGTTCCTGACAGACCGGCGGGTCGTGCTCGCCCGGGGCGTGGGCCGTTTCGCCAAGGACGAGCTGGGGCCGCTGCGCGGCTACCTCGCCGATCCGTTGCCCACGACCGAGCTGGTGCTCACCGTGAGCGGGCGCCTGGTCAAGCCGCTCAGTGACGTCGCCGCCGGCGGCGGCGCCGTGATCACCAACACGTCGGCCCCCAGCCGACCCCGTGACCGCCAGGCGTGGGTCGCCGAGCAGGCCGTCGAGGCCGGCGTGCGGTTGTCGGCCGCCGCGGCCGGCGAGGTCGCGGCCCGTCTCGGTGAGGCTGTCGGGCGGCTCGACGGGATCCTCACGACGCTGGCGGCGACCTACGGGCGGGGCAAGGTATTGACGCCGGCCGAGGTCGAGCCGTTCGTCGGCGAGGGCGGCGACGTGCCGCCCTGGGATCTCACCGACGCCATCGACGGCGGGCAGACGGCGACGGCGCTGTCGCTACTCGGCCGCATGAGCGGTCCGGGGGGGCGGCACCCGCTGCAGGTGATGTCGATCCTCCACGGGCACTTCGCCAGACTGGCCCGCCTTGACGGCGCCGACGCGGCGACCGAGGATCAGGCGGCCGCGGTGCTCGGCATCAAGCCAGGTTTCCCGGCCAAGAAGGCGCTGCAGCAGTACCGCCGGCTGGGCGGCGGCAACGTGCAGCGGGCGATCACGTTGCTGGCCGGGGCTGACCTCGACCTGCGCGGGGCCACGGCCCTCGAGGACGACGTCGTGATGGAGGTGCTGGTCGCCCGCCTCAGCCGCCTGACGCGCTGACGTTCTTCATCAGGCGGCTCTTGCGGCGAGCGGCCTGGTTGGGGTGGATGACACCCTTGGTGGCGGCCTTGTCGAGACGCTTGATCGCCAGCTTCAGATCGGCGTCGTGGGCGTCGGTGCCGACCGAGGCGGTGGCGTTCTTGACGCGCGTCTTCAACTCGCTCTTCACGGCCTTGTTGCGCTCGGCCCGCTTGGCGTTAGTGATGTTGCGCTTTTTCTGGCTCTTGATGTTCGCCACGGCTGTTCCTTCAACGGTCTGATCGGCCGCATAAAGATACCGTGACCCCGCTCATGGACCGCTCGCGCATCCGCAACTTCTCGATCATCGCCCACATCGATCATGGGAAGTCGACGTTGTCGGACCGCATCCTCGAGGTCACCGGCGCGGTCGACGCCCGGGACATGCGCGAGCAGTACCTCGACTCGATGGACCTCGAGCGGGAGCGGGGGATCACGATCAAGGCCCAGAACGTGCGGGTCGAGTGGCAGGGCCACACGTTCCACCTGATCGACACGCCCGGCCACGTCGACTTCGGCTACGAGGTCAGTCGGTCGCTGGCCGCGTGTGAGGGTGTGGTGCTCGTCGTCGACGCCGCCCAGGGCATCGAGGCGCAGACGCTGGCCAACTGTTACCTGGCGCTGGAGCACGACCTCGAGATCGTCGCCTGCCTGAACAAGATCGACCTGCCCGCCGCCGATCCCGACCGCTACGCGATGGAGATCGAGAACGTCCTCGGCATTGCCGCCGAGGACATCCTGCGCATCTCGGCCAAGACGGGGGAGGGGGTGCCGGCGCTGCTCGACGCGGTCGCCGCCCGTATCCCGCCGCCGATCGGGGACGACACGGCCCCGCTCCAGGCCTTGATCTTCGACAGCCAGTTCGACCAGTACCGCGGGGTGGTCTCGAGCATCCGCGTCGTCAACGGGCGTCTCGGCGCCCATTCCAAGCTGCGCTTCATGCAGGCCGGCGCCCACCACGAGGCGATCGAGATCGGCGTCCGCCGGCCGGTGCCGACGCCGGTGGCCGAGCTCGGCCCGGGCGAGGTCGGCTACCTCATCGCCGGCATCAAGGACGTCGGGGAGGCTCGCTCCGGCGAGACGGTGACGACATCGGCGCACGGCAGCGACACGCCCCTGCCCGGCTACCGCGACCCGAAGCCGATGGTGTTCTCGGGGCTGTTCCCGATCGACGGTGACGACTTCGAGGATCTCCGCGACTCCTTGGAGAAGCTCAAGCTCAACGACGCCTCGATCACCTACACCCCCGAGTCCTCGGGTGCCTTGGGCTTCGGCTTCCGCTGCGGCTTCCTCGGTCTGCTGCACATGGAGATCGTCAAGGAGCGCCTGGAGCGGGAGTTCGGCCTCGACCTCATCGCCACCGCGCCGAGCGTCGAGTACCGGGTCCAGCGGACCGACGGCGGGCTCGACATCGTCGATAACCCGGCCGACCTGCCCGAACCGCAAAAGGTCGACTACGTCGAGGAGCCGTACTTCAAGGTCGGCATCATCACGCCGACCGACTACACGGGCACGTTGATGGAGCTGTGCCAGCAGCGCCGGGGCGAGCTCGACAAGATCGAGTACCTCTCACCCGAGCGGGTCGAGCTGCACTACCTGATGCCCCTGGCCGAGGTCGTCGTCGACTTCTTCGACCAGCTGAAGAGCCGCAGCCAGGGCTACGCCAGCCTCGACTACGAGCTGGCCGGATACCGCCGATCGAACCTCGTCAAGGTCGACCTGCTGCTCAACGGCGTGACCGCCGACGCCTTCTCGACGATCGTGCACCGCGACAAGGCCTACGACTACGGCCGCCTGATGGCCGAGAAGCTGCAGAAACTGATCCCCCGCCAGATGTTCGACGTGCCGATCCAGGCCGCCATCGGCGGCAAGGTGATCGCCCGGGAGACGGTGCGGGCCAAGCGCAAGGACGTCCTGGCCAAGTGCTACGGCGGCGACATCACGCGCAAGCGCAAGCTGCTCGAAAAGCAGAAGGAAGGCAAGAAGAAGATGAAGTCGATCGGCCGGGTCGAGGTCCCCGGCGACGTCTTCATCTCCGCCCTCAAACTCGACTCCTGACTTCGCCGGCTCCGACCCGAGTGTTTGGCGACGCCGTCACGGCGGTGGTTGGCTGTCCAACCACTTCGGTGACACACCGCCGGGTCGAACCCCGATCACGCCGGGGCGTCGCCGACCAGGACGGCCAGGTCGCGGCTGGTCCACGCCAGGGACGGCGTGAGGCCAGCGGCCGCCAGCCAGGTCAGCTGGTCGGCGGTCGTGTCGGGCCTGTCGACCACGCCGTCGATCTCGGTGACGACGTCGGCCGGGTCATCCGGCACGACCAGGTCACCGAGGACGAAGCGGCCGCCGGGCGCGAGCACCTGGGCCACGCGGGCGAAGAGGTCGGCCTTGGCGGCGCCGTCGAGATGATGCACGGCCAGCGCCGAGACGACCAGGTCGAACGGGCCTTCCGGCAGCGGATCCTGCAACGCGCCGACGACCACGGTGGCGGCGATGCCGAGCGATCGGCGGGCGGCGGCCAGCATCGCCTCGCTCTCGTCGAGGACCACGGCCGCAGCGGCGGGGTGGGTGGCCAGCACCGAGAGCGTGGTCGCGCCGGTGCCGGCGCCGAGGTCGAGGAACCGACGGACAGCGCGGCCGGCGGTGGCGCCGGCGACCTCGGCCTGCAGCCGCCCGTACTCCGGAATGTCGGCGAGGACCTCGGCGTAGGTGTCGGGGTCGAAGGCGTACGGGACGTGGGGCTCGGTGTCGGCCATCACCCCGTGCTAGCCGACGGCCGAGGCCTGAAAACGTCGGGCCTGTGTCACCGCAGTGGTTCGGGGTCCAACCACCTCGCTGACACCGTCATGAAACACTCGGGTGGGGGTCGCCGAGCTAGCGCTGGCCGATGTCGAACTCGTTGCCTTCGGGGTCGCGCATGCAGATCCAGCGGATCTCGCCCAGCTCGCCGTTCTCGTGGCGGGTGGCGCCGAGGGCGACGAGCCGAGCGGCCTCGCCCTCGGGATCCTCGACGTGGAGGTCGAGGTGCATCCGGTTCTTCACCTGCTTGACCTCGGGCACGCCTTGGACGAGCAGGACCGAGCCCGTCGCACCCTCCTCGGGTTCCAACACCACGTACTGCTCCAGCCGGTCGACTCGCCGATAGCGCAGCGCCGCCGCCCAGAAATCGGCGACCCGCTCCGGATCGACCGCATCGATCACGATGAAGATGTCCGGGCCCTGTTCCGCCATGGCCCTGACCGTAGCCAGCCGTTCCGCCCTCGGATGGAGCGACGGTCGGCCGTACTCTCAGCGGCGTGCGTGGGCGAGGATGACGGTGGGCAACCTGTTCGCCGGGCCGACGTTGCGGTCGCTGCGCCACCGCAACGCCCGCGTGTTCTTCGCCGGGCTGCTCGTCTCCAACGTCGGGACGTCGCTGCAGGTCACGACGATGTCGCTGCTCGTCTACCGCTTGACGGGCCGGGCGACCGACCTCGGCATCACCGTCGGCCTGCAGTTCCTCCCGATGCTGCTGCTGGGGACCTGGGCCGGTGCCCTCGCCGGCCCGCTTCGTGCGCCGATGCGCTGGTACCTCGGCATGACGACGCTGCTGGGCGTGACGGGAATTGGCTTGGCCTGGGCGCCGAACCTCCTCGTCGCCCTGGCGTGGGCGGTGCCGCTCGGGGTCGGCGGGGCCGGGTTCATCTCCGGCGCCAACGCCATCGCCCAGCAGGAGTCGCCGGACGACATGCGGGGCCGGTTGCTGGCGTTGACGGCCGTCGCCTTCCTTGGTTCGACCCCGATCGGTGGCCCCATCACCGGCCTCGTCGGCGATCGCGTCGGCGCCGAGTGGTCGCTCGCCTACGGCAGCGTTGCGGCCCTGGCCGCGGTCGCTGCGGCCACGCTGGTGCTTTCGCGAAGCAGTCCGGCGCCGTTAGCACTCGGTATCCTCGACTGCCAGACATGCTCGACGAACGCAAAACCGCGATCCTGAGCGCCGTCGTGCAGCAGTACATCGCCACGGCGCAGCCGGTGGGCTCGACCCACATCGCTGACGCGCCCGGCGTGCACGTGTCGTCGGCGACGGTCCGCAACGAGATGGCTGTGCTCGAACAAGAGGGCTACCTCGTGCAGCCACACACGTCGGCCGGGCGCATCCCGACCGACAAGGGCTATCGCGTCTTCGTCGACCACCTCGCCGGACCGAGCCAGCTGGACGACGTCTCGCGGGCCGAGGTCGGCGACTTCTTCCGATCGGCCCACGGACGACTCGAGGAGATGCTCCATCACACGTCCGACCTGCTCGCCCACCTGACCAACTACGCCGCCGTCGTCGTCGGGCCGAGCAGCGAGGCGGTGGCCGTGCGCCGCGCCCAGGTCGTCGGCCTCTCGGCGACCATGGCGACCGTCGTGGTGGTGTTCGGCAACGGTTCGGTCGACAGCCAGACGATCGAGCTCGACCCGGGAGCGACCGACACCCACCTGGCCGCCGCATCGGCTCATCTCAGCGCCGGCCTGGACGGGCGGTCGCTGCTGTCGGTGGCCGCGCTCGCGCCGAGCGGGGACGGCGTCGTCGACGACATCTGCCGGCGCGCGCTCGGTGCCGTCCGCGCCCGCTCGGCGGGCGAACCGGTCTACGTCGGCGGGACGTCGGCGATGGCGTCGGCGTTCGACGCCGTCGAGGTCGTGCGCGACGTCCTGCGCACGCTGGAGCAGCACTTCGTCGTCGTCACGCTGGTCGGCGACCTCGTGCACCGCGGGCTGTCGGTGGCCATCGGCGGCGAACACGGTGTGCAGCCGCTCTCCGCCTGCTCGGTCGTCGTCGCCCCGATCCTGGTCGAGGGCGAACGCCAGGGCTCCGTCGGCGTCCTCGGCCCGACCCGCATGAATTATCCGCAGGCGCTGGCGACGGTCGAGCTCGTCAGCACCCAACTAGCGCGGCGCATCGAAGAGAGCTGAGTTTTTCGTGGCCAACTACTACGAGTTGCTCGGGGTCGCGGCGACGGCGTCGACCGAGGAGGTCAAGCGGGCCTACCGCCAGAAGGCCCGCCAGTTCCACCCCGACGTCAACGCCGGTGACGTCGCCGCGGCGGAGCGGTTCAGGGAGATCGCCCGGGCCTACCAGGTGCTGTCCGACCCCGATCTGCGGGCCCGCTACGACCGCTACGGCGAGTCGGGAGTGTCCGGCAGCGCCGGGCCTCGGTTGGAGGACCTCTTCCAGGGCGGCGGGTTCGCCGACATCTTCGAAACCTTCTTCGGCGGCACCAGCCCCTTCGGCGGCGGTGGTGGTGGCCGACGGCGGGGCCCGAGCGGGCCGCCGCGGGGCCAGGATCTTGAGGTCGTCGCCGACGTCCCGTTCGAGTTGGCCGTGTTCGGTGGCACCATCCCGGTCACGTTGCGCCTGCCGCAGCGCTGCGCCGACTGCGACGGCAGCGGCGCCGGATCCGGCACGAAGCCCGTGACCTGCGCCGAATGCAACGGGCACGGACAGGTGCAGCGGGTCCGCCAGAGCGTGCTCGGCCAGATGGTCACGACCGCCGCCTGCCCGCGTTGCGGCGGTCTCGGCGAGGTCATCGCCACACCGTGCGCGACGTGTCGGGGCGATGGTCGGGTCACGAACGAGCACACCTACCAGGTCGACGTGCCCGGTGGCGTCGACTCCGGTTCGACGCTGCGGCTCACCGGTCGCGGGGCCGCCGGCCCGCGCGGTGGCGGGACGGGCGACCTCTACGTCCACCTGCGCGTCGCCGACCACGACCGCTATCGCCGAGACGGCGACGACCTCGTCACCGACGTGCCGATCTCGATGGCCCAGGCGGCGCTCGGCACCACCGTGCTGCTGCCCACGCTCGACGGCGACGAGGAATTGCACGTGCCCGCCGGCACCCAACCGGGCCGCGAGTTCGTCCTCCGCCAGCGAGGCGTCCCCCGTCTCCAGGGTCGGGGTCGCGGGGACCTCAAGGCCCGTCTCGTCGTCGAGATCCCCACTCGGCTCGACGCCGACGAGGCCGACCTGCTGCGCTCCCTCGCGGCGCGGCGAGGCGAGGACGTGCATCCGACCGACAAGGGCCTCTTCTCGCGGCTCAAGTCGGCGTTCAGCTGAGGCATCGTGTCCGCTGCCATCGACCACCTGCGCCGGTCGGTGGCCCACGTGCGCGTCGCCGACGTGGCCGCGCCGGCCCCCGACGATGCGGCCGTCCATCACCTCGCACGGGTGTTGCGCGTCCGCGACGGGGAGGCCGTCACCGTGACCGATGGGCGTGGATCGTGGCGCCTGTGCCGCTGGCGCAGCGATCGGTTGGAAGCTGACGGCGAGGTCGCGCTCGTCGCCGCGCCCGCCCGCTCGATCACGGTGGCCGCGGCCCTGCCCAAAGGCGATCGGGCCGAGTGGTTGGTCCAGAAGTGCACCGAGATCGGCGTCGACCGGATCGTGTTACTGACGGCCGAGCGCTCGGTGGTGCGCTGGACGGCGGAGCGGGCCGCTCGCCACCGTCAGCGCCTCGACCGCGTCGCCGCCGAGGCGGCGCAACAATCACGGCGGGTGTGGTGGCCGCAGCTCGTCGGCCCCGTCGCGGCCGCCTCGGTACTCGGCGACACGCCCGCCGCCGAGCCCGGCGGCCGCCCGCTGACGGCCGGCGACACCGCCATCGCCATCGGCCCGGAAGGCGGATGGTCGCCAGGCGAACTGGCGGTCGCCGCCGACACCGTCGCCCTCGGTCCCCATGTCCTGCGGGTCGAGACGGCGGCCGTCGTCGCCGCCGCCCTCCTCGTCGCCGGGCGCGACGGGCTCCACGAGTCGGTGGTGCACGCGTGACGGCCCCGTTCGGCTGGTACGTCCACGTGCCGTTCTGCTCCGTTCGCTGCGACTACTGCGCGTTCGCCACGTGGACCGACCGGGATCACCTCATCGACGACTACCTGGCCGCGATGGGCACCGAGATCGAGCGGGCGGTCGCGGCCGGGACGCCGGCGGCCGACACCGTCTTCGTCGGCGGGGGCACGCCGAGCCGCGTGCCGGCCGCCAGCTTGGCCACCGTGCTGGCGGCGATACCCTGCCAGCCAGACGCCGAGGTGACCGTGGAGTGCAACCCCGACGACGTCACCGCGGACCTCCTCCGGACCTACCAGTCGGCGGGGGTGAACCGGGTGTCGATCGGCGTGCAGTCGATGGTCCCGCACGTGCTCGCCGCCCTCGGCCGCCGCCACGACCGGGACAACGTCCGCGCCGCGGTGGACGTGGTCCGCGCCGTCGGCCTACCGACGTTCAACCTCGACATCATCTACGGCGCTGCCGGCGAGACGCTGGAGGACTGGTCGGCGACGCTCGAGGCCGTGCTCGAGATGGACCCGCCCCACGTGTCGGCGTACGGGTTGACGGTCGAGGCGGGCACGCCCCTGGCCGACGATCCGGCCCGCCATCCCGACGACGACCTCCAGGCCGACGAGTACGAGCTGGCCGACGAACGGCTGGCGGCCGCCGGGCTCGCCAACTACGAGGTGTCGAACTGGGCCCGCCCCGGCCACGAGTGCCGCCACAACGGCGTCTACTGGGGGCAACACGACTACCTCGGCATCGGCGCCGCCGCCCACTCCCACCGGGCCGGGCGCCGGTGGTGGAACCTGCGCACGCCCGAGCGCTACATCGCCGCCGTCGCCGCCGGTCACCCGCCAGAGGCGGCCGGGGAGATGCTGGACACCGCGACGCGCCGGGCCGAGGGCCTGCAGCTGGCGCTGCGCACTCGTGGCGGCGTCCCGCTGGACGCCCTCGACGGCGACGAGCTCGACGGCCTGGTCGAACGGCACGACGACCGGTGGGTCCTCACGCGCGCCGGGCGCCTGCTGACGAACGAGGTCGCCGTGCGCTTGCGCGGGGACTGATCCCCAGGTCGCCGGCGGGGGTCGTTGGATACCCTCGCCTCATGGCCCGCCTCGGCGCCGACGTTGCCCATCTCGACGCGCTCGCTCGTCGGATCGACGCGATGAGCGCCGGGCTCGACGACAGTCGCAACGGCGTCGACCGATTGGTGGCGGCCGTGGAGTGGGACGGACCCGACGCCGAGCAATTCCGCTCGACGTGGCGGGGCACGCACGCCGCCCAGATGCGCCGCACCGCGCGGTCGCTCGACTCGGTTGGCCGCGACCTGCGGCGCCAGGCCGAGCAGCAGCGTCAGGCCAGCGGCAACGGCGGCGGCGGATCGCCGTGGGTCTCGATGCCCGCCGGTCCATCGTCGGCCGTGCCGGCGGGGGAGGACCCCACCGACGGACCCGAGCTGATCCACGCCGACCCGGGCTCACCGTGGATCCCCCAAGGGCAGGGCTACGACGAGGGCCGCGGCGAGCTGCTCCAGGCGTACTACCGCGAGGACGAGGACGGCACCGACGTTCCGGGCCTGCTGCTGTCGATCCAGGACCGCCACACCGGGGCCGAGACGCTGCAGGTGACGTTGGCTGGCCTGGCCTCCGACAGCCCGCTGATGAGCTCGGACGGCCCGGTGCACGGGGGCGGCGTCGCCACCGACGGTGAGTACGTCTACGTGGCCGGTGACGGCAAGATCTGGGTCTACGACCGCGCCGTGCTCGACGTCGCCGGCAACTGCTCCACCGTCAACGCCATCTCCGTCGTCGACGCCCCGGCGTCGAGCTACCTGGGCATGGGTGACGATGGCACGCTGTACGCCGGCACGTTCGTCGAGGGCCCCCTCGGACCCGACCTGTGGCGTGACGCCTACGGGGAGCTGTACAGCTATCAGCTCGACGACGGCCACCTGTCGGCGCCGACGTTCGAGACGTTGACGCCCTACGAGGTTCAAGGCGTCGACACCACCGACGATGGCTACCTGTTCAGCACGTCCTACGGCCGCGACTTCGGCAGCGAGCTGCAGTTCCAGGGGTTCGGCGGCCATCCCGACGATGCCGACGTGACCGAGCACCTGCCCCCGCTGTCCCAGGCCGTGAACATCATCGACGGCGACGCCTGGGTGTCGTTCGAGGGGGCGGCCGACAAGTTCGATTCCCAAGGCCCCGACCACGTCCAGATCATCGACCTCAATTCTGACGACGTGGAGTGATCGAGCCTGCCGGTGCGGGCGCGGCGGGGGTCGGTAGCGTCGGCGCCCGTGCCCGAAACCCCCGCCGCAGACGCGCCAACCGCAGGGCCGGGCCAGAGCGTGTTGGCCCGGGGCGCCGTGCTGCTGGGGCTGGCCAGCGTCGCCGTGACCCAACCGCTGCTCGACGTGTTCGGTCGCAACCCCGAGTTCTTCGTCGCCGGGCGCTACTCGAGCGCCCAGATCATCGCCTTCGCCGTCGTCGTGGCCTTCGCCCCGGCCGCCGTCGGCACGGCGCTGGTCGGGGCGGCGACGGCGGTCAACCAGCGAGCGGGAACGTTCGTCTACTGGGGACTCGTGGCCGTCTTCGCAGCGGCGCTCGTCGGGGCGATCCTGCGCACGGCCGACGTCGACAGCACGCTGGCCTTTCTCGGCGCCGTGGTCGTCGGCGGGGCGCTCGCCGTGCTGATGGTTCGCCGCCGCGGGGGCCACCTCCTGGCCTCGTACCTCGCCGTCGCCGGCGTGTTCTTCACCGGGACGTTCCTGTTCGCCTCGCCGACCGCCGCGCTCGTGCGCGGCGAGCAGTCCGGCGACCTCGGCCGGGTTGAGCTACCGGTGCCGCCGGGACCGGTGGTCTGGATCGTGCTCGACGAGTTCCCGATCGCGACGATCCTCGACGCCGACGGCGAGATCAACGCCGCCCGCTACCCGGGCTTCGCCGAGCTGGCGACGCTCAGCACGTGGTATCGCAACGCGTCGAGCCCGCACAACCTGACCCACCGGGCCGTCCCGGCCCAGCTCACCGGCGTGATCAGCGATGGCGACACGCTGCCTCGCTACCAGGATCACCCGCGCAGCCTGTTCACGCTGTTGGGCACCGAGATCCCGATCTCCCGCTACGAATCGGTCACCGACCTGTGCCCGCCGCGGTACTGCGACCCCGGGCCGCGGCGCAGCCTCGGCGACGCCCTCACCGACAGCAGCGTTGTGTACGGGCACCGGGTCCTGCCGGCGGCGTGGCGAGCCGAGCTCCCGGCCATCGACAACTCGTGGGGTGAGTTCGGCGCCGAAGACGACACGGGCACACGAAGCTCCGAGCTGACCGGTCAGGATCTGGTCGAGGAGGCCTACGCCAAGTGGCGTGAGCTCGGTGCCGACGAGAAGAGCCCGCTCGGTCAGGCCGGCCTGCTGCGCGAGCAGATCGAGGCGATCACCGCCGAGCCGTCACTCCACTTCGTCCACGTCGCCCTGCCTCACCGGCCGTGGACGTTGTCGCCGTCCGGGCTGAGCACGTCGCACCTGCCGGAGCTGATCACCGACCCCGACGCCCCGGGCTACGAATGGGGCGCCCAGCTCGACGCTCAGCTCAACGCCATGCAGGTCGGCGCGGCCGACGTGATGATCGGCGAGCTGCTCGACCACCTGCGCAGCCTGCCGAGCTGGTCGGACACGCTGCTCGTGGTGACGTCCGACCACGGCACCAACCTGACGCCGCCCGACCTCGGCCGGATGAACCCGTCGGCGGCCAACCGGGAGGAGGTCTACCGGGTGCCGCTGTTCGTCAAGGCGCCGGGACAGATGGCCGGCGAGCGGAGCGACACCAGCGCGTCGACGATCGACATCCTGCCGACCGTCATCGATCTTCTCGGCGGCGACGTCGACTGGGAGTTCGACGGCCACTCGCTCGTCGACGGCAGCCGGGCCGGCAGCGAACCGAAGGTGTCGACGTCCGTCGACCCCCTTCTCGAGATCGCCGCCCGCGTTGCCGATCGCTTCCCGCACGGCGACGACTGGGTCGGAGTGGCGGCCGTCGGCGCCCATGGCGATCTCGTCGGCGCCGACGTCGCCGACCTCGCCGTCGGCGCGCCGAGCTCGTTGTCCGCCCGCCTGGAGCAATCCGACCTGTTCGCCGAGCTCCCGACGACCGAGGGCACGATGCCGTTCGTCATCGCCGGTGTCCTCAGCGGTCGCCGCGCACCCGAGAGCGAGCTCGTCGTCGCCATCAACGGTCGCCTTGCCGGCGCGCTCGGCGGATTCCGACCGGTCGAGGGTGGCCTCGCCTTCAATGGCTATGTCGCCGACTTCTACCGGACGGGCGCCAACGAGGTCGTCGTCTACGAGGTCGAGGGCGCCGGCGCCACCGCCGTGCTCCACCCCGTCACGACGACGTAGCCAGCGCGGTCAGCGGGGAGCGACGGCGTAGAGCGTGCGGGTGCCGCTCGGCAGCGTCACCTGGTGTTCGACGGCGAAGCGCGGCGCGAGCGCGGCCTCCCACTGCGGCTGGTCGTAGGCGTCGAACAGCCCGTCGCGCTTGCGGCCCAGCAAGCGGGCGGCCATGACGTCGTCGCGGTGGGGGAACTCGACGACCAGTGGCGCGTCGAACTCGCGCAGGAAGGCCACGATCTCGTCGAGCGGCACGGTGTTGGTCAGGGCCAGGTGATGGACCACGGCGAGGCACAACACCAGATCGGGGCGGACACGCTCGACGAACGAGGGCCTCTCGCGGGAGCGCCACCCGAGGGCCGGGGAGGGGTCGGACAGGTCGAGCACCAACGGCAGGATGCGGGTCTCGCCCTCGGCCTGGAGACTTCGGTAGAGGCGGTCGATGACGAGGTCGTCGTTGTCGACAGCCACGACCGCCTCGGCCCCAGCGGCGAGCGCGGTGCGCGAGAAGTGGCCGTCGTTGGCGCCAAGGTCGAGCACGAGTGCCGGTCGCGCGCCGGCGCCGACAACGGCCGTGACGAAGTCGGCCTTGGCCCGCAGGTCGAGGTCGGTGTAGTGGGACCGATTCGAGTAGCCGGACCACTCGCTGTGGTCCTTGTCCCACGACAGCCCGTCGATCGCCTTGGCCATGTTCTTCAGCTGGGCCTCGATCAGCGCCGGACCGAACCCAGCTCGCTGCAGCTCGCCCTTGACGTCGCGCTCGTCGTCGCGCGAAGCGTGGCGCTCCTCGGCGCGGGCGAGAAGACGGACGTTGGTGAAGACACCCTTCGTCAGCTTCCCGCGGCCGCCGATGAGGGCGGCGGTGGTGCCAGCGGACAGCCCGCGCACCCGCCCCCGCAGCAGCGGCTGGAACGGGACCCCGGTGAGCGCCTGGACGACGAGCGGGTTGAGGAACAGCTCGCAGAACTGGCCGTAGCCGGGCCATGGCTCGGGCCGCAGTCGTTCGAACGAGCCGACATCGATGAACACCGGGCGAGTACCGCGGAACTGCACGTTGTAGGAGCTGGCGTCCTTCGTGATTATCCGCTCGGCGACGGCGGCGCGGGTCAGGCGCAGCTGCAGGCGGGCGGCGTCGCGCAGCATCTCGAACGACCACTCGTAGGGGTACGACAGGGTGGTCACCCGCTCGTGGCGCAGGGCCCCGGCCCAGTGGTCCAGCCCGGCCGGCGGGTCGACCCGCTCGGTGGCGACGATGTCGCCGGCGGCCAGCGCCTCGGCGTAAAAGCGGCTGGCCGCGAGCTGCGCGAAGTCGGCGAGGGCGACGCTGGACAGGCCCCGCCAGACGGTGTCGCCGTCGACGTAGACCCGGGACGTCGGGTCGCGGAACGAACCGGCGTCGGGGGAGAGCAGGGTCACGGAGGGGTCAGGCGGTGGGCTGCTCGACATCGCCCATCAGCTGGGCGTGCGCGCCCTCGGCCTCGGAGCGATGCTTCTTCGAGAACACCCCGAGCACGCGGTGCCAGTACATCTTCGTGAGGACGCCGACCCCGGCGGCGCCGCCGGCGAAGGCGGCCGCCAGCATCTGGACGGAGCTGGTATCGAGGTAACTGAGCATTGAGCGAACGATAACCGGCCGTTCACCGCAATGTCATTCGGGTGCCCCCACCGAGCGAAGCGAGCGGTGGGCACGACGGGACTCGAACCCGGGACCTCCACCGTGTCATGGTGGCGCTCTAACCAACTGAGCTACGCGCCCTTGCGGGAGCCAGCAGCGTAGCAGTGGGTCGCTACGTCCGGTCGGTGGCGGCGAGCGACCGTTCTGCATTGAGCAATCGACCACATCCGGTCGATTGCTCAATGCAGAACGGTGCCGACGGCGGCGGTGAGGCGGTCGACGAGGGTTTCGACCTCGCCGTCGGTGATCACGAACGGCGGGCCGAGCATGATGGCGTCGCGGACGGGGCCGCTGCCGGCGGGGTACACCGCCAGGCCCTGGGCGATGCACTCGCGGAAGATGCCCATCGTCACGTGGCGGTCGGTGGGGAACGGCTCGCCCGTGTCGCGATCGGCGACGAACTCGATGCCGGCGAACAGGCCGCGGCCGCGGATCTCGGCGACGTGCGGATGTTCACCGAGCGCGTCGGACAGTCGCGTGTGCAGCACGTCGCCCATCGCCCCTGAGCGCTCGACGAGGTGCTCCTGGCGAAGTATGTCGAGCACGGTCGCCGCGCCGGCGCACATGGCGTCGGCGGCGCTGAACGTGAAGAAGAAGAAGCCGTTATCGCGCAACGGTTCGACGACGCGCGGCGTGGTCGCCACCATGCCCATCGGCACGTACCCGCCGCCCAGGCCCTTGCCGCCATAGATCACGTCCGGTTCCACCGGTAGGTGGTCGTGGCCCCAGCGGGTTCCGGTGCGTCCGAAACCGGTCATCACCTCGTCGGCGATGAGCAGGATGTCGTGGCGCCGGCAGACATCGGCGATCGCCAGCCAATAGTCGTCCGAAGCGCTGAGGCAGGCACCGGCCGACCCCGTCAGCGGCTCGAACAGAAACCCCGCGATCGTCTCCGGATCCTCCTGCTCGATGACCTTGACGGCGGCCTCGGCGTCGTCCCACGGCACCTTGGGAAACTCGAGCAGCAGCCGATCAAACCCGGCACGGCGGCGGTCGTGGCTACCGACGGCCAGTGTCCCGAGCGTCACGCCGTGATAGCTGGGATGGCGGCCGACGACCTTCCAGCGCTCGGGACGACCGACGGCCGACTGGTAGGCGTGGGCCAGGCGCACCGCCGAGTCGGCCGACTCGCTGCCGCCGCTGGTGAAGAACACGTGGTCGAAGCCGTCGGGCAGCCAGTGCTGGCGCAGCGTGTCGAGCAGTCGTAGCCGATTCGGCGTGGGCCACACCGGTAGGACGTAGGCGCCGGACGCCATGGCGTCGCGCACGGCGTCGGCCACTTCCGCCCGTCCGTGGCCGATGTTGGCGACGATGGCCCCGCCGCTGCCGTCGAGGATGCGCCCCCCGTCGGCCGTGAGCAGCCACGACCCCTCGCCCCCGACGATCATCGGGCCCCCGCCGCCTGGGACGAAGTGATAGCGGCTGGTGTCGCTCACGGCGCCGACGGTACCGCGGGCCTCGGAGGTCAGCGGGGTTCGCGGGGGAGGCCGAGGACGCGCTCGCCGAGGATGTTGCGCATCACGTTCGACGTGCCGCCCATGATCGTGTAGCCGGGGGCGTAGACCAGGCCCTGGGTGACCTCCTTCCACAACGTGGCCTCGGCGCCGAGGATGCGGAACACGAAGTCGGCGACGCGCTGCTCGTGCTCGGTGCAGAAGCACTTCGTGGCGGCCGAGAACCCGGGCGGGGCCTGCTTCAGCACCTCGCGCACGACGAGGATCCGTCCGATCCGGTAGCCCGACTCGATGGCCGCCATCTCCTGGCGTGCAACCGGGTCGGCGGTCCGGCCGTCGCCGCGGGCGCGCTCGACGGCGAGCGCGTAGAGGGCGCGGTTCGACACGAGGCGGTCGATGCCGCCGCGCTCGTGCTCGAGCTGGCGCATCGTCTGCTTGAAGGCGCCGCCCTCGGTCCCGACGAGGTTGGCCACGGGCACACGGACGTCGGTGAAGAAGACCTCGCAGAAGTGGCGGTTCGTCGTCATGTCCTGGATCGGGCGGACCTCGATCCCGTCGAGGTCCATCGGCACGATGATCTCGCTGATGCCGGCGTGCGGCGGGCCCTCGGTCGACGTGCGGGCGATCAGGTAGACGTAGTCGGCGACGGCGGCGAAGCTCGTCCAGATCTTCTGGCCGTTGACCACGAAGTCATCGCCGTCGCGCACGGCCCGGGTCCTGAGGCTGGCCAGGTCGCTGCCCGCCTCTGGTTCGGACATGCCGATCGACCAGGTCGACTCGCCGCTGAGGATGCCGGGGAGGAACTCGGCCTGCTGGTCCTCGCGTCCGAAGGCGATCAGCGACGGCCCCATCTGACGATCGGCGAACCACATCGCGGCGATCGGCGCGCCCGCCGCGATCAGCTCCTCGCCGATGATCAGGCGGTCGATCGCCGGGCGGCCGCCGCCGCCGTGCTCGGTCGGCCAGGTCAGCCCGATCCAGCCGAGGGCGGCCATCTCCTTGGCGAACTCGGCCGAGTACCCGTTGATCCACGAGTCGTTGTGGCATCCGAAGCGCTCGACGGCGTCGGCGGCGACCCGACGGGCCTCGGCGCGCAGCTCGTCCTGCTCGGGCGTCCACGTGAAGTCCATCGCGGCTGATGATACGGATCGATGGTTGGGCGAGCGCCGATCCGAGGGGCCGGCGGAGCCCGAGAGATCAAGCGTCCTCGTCGTGGACCTTGTCGGAGGGGCGGCTGCGGGTGACCAGGTCGACCAGGCGGTCGATGGCGTACGCCGCCAGGGCCACGACGGCGAGCGCGGGGACGAGCGTGTAGTCGCCGAGCAGCTCGGCCACCAGCAGGGGCGCCATGATCGGCGAGCGGAGGCCAACGGCGACCCCGACGACCATCGCCGCGACCACGATGTCCCAGGGGTGGTCGACGGCCAGGCCGGCCGCGTCGGCGCCGAGGGCCACGAGCAGGGCGGCTCCGCCGGCGATGGCCATCGAGGGGCTGATCACTCCCCCCGGTGCGCCCGCCGCCAGCGCCGCCGTGGTGCCGACGATCTTGCCGACGACGAGGGCGACGGCCAGGCCGACTGTCGCTGACACCGGCACGGTGCGCAGCCCGTCCATGCCGTTGCCAGCGGCGTCGGGGGCCAGGGCCACGGCGAGCCCGGCGACCAGCGCGGCGGTGACGACAACGGCGTGGCGGCCGGCCGACGGCAACCGCTCCCGCCAGCCGTCGGCGGCGGCGGCCGTGCGTAGTCGGAGGAACACCCGGGCCGTCATCGCCGCCGGCACCGCCACCGCCAGCCCGGCGATCAGCAGCGCCCAGCGCGACCCTTCCAGCGGCGGGAACAGGGCGTCGCCGCCGAGCAGGCCGACCGCCACCAGGTGACCGCCGACCGCCCCGGCGACGGTGAAGCGCACCGCACGGCCGCTTCCGCGCACCCGCAGATGCTCCTCGACGTAGACCATCGCCGCCAGCGGGGCGTGGTAGGCAGCGGCGAACGCGGCGGCGATCCCCGCGACCGCCATCGCATCGCCCTTGCCGCCGGTGCGGCGCCCGGCCTTGGCGCCGACGGCGCCGCCGGCTTCGATGATCGCCGTCTCGCGCCCGATCGACACCAGCCCGGCGGCGACCGCCCAGATGGCGGCGACGCGGTCGCTCGTCGCGGTGGCAGAGATCCGTCTCGGTTCCCCCCGGGCCGAGGCCGCGACCGCCTCCAGCCCGCTGGCGCCCGGCCAGCGGCGCGACGCCCGACGGCCGAGCGCGGCGGCCACCAGCACCGCCGTCGCGACCAGTGCCGCGACGAGCACGGGAGACAGCTCGTCGGCAGCCGCCGTCGACGATTCCGTGCCGGCGTAGAGCTCGACCGCCCATTGCGCCGTCCGCCGGAACCCCTCGGCGACCGCGGCCGACGCCGTGACGACGAGCGCGACCAGCGCGACGGTGGCACCGACGGGCCGATCGGGAACGGTGTCGTACCCGTCGTCGACCACGTCGCGGACGTCAGCCGTTCAGCCGCCGTCGGCCCACCGTCACAGCGACGCCAGCGCGGCGTTGAACGTCGGCGATGGTCGCATCACGGCGGCCGTCTTGTCGGCGTTGGGGCGGTAGTAGCCGCCGATGTCGGCCGGCGCGCCCTGCACAGCGAGCAGCTCACCGGCGATCTGCTCCTCGTGGTCGGCCAGGGTCTCGGCGAGCGGCGCGAAGCGGGTCGCCAGCTCGGGGTCGTCGGACTGCTTCGCCAGCTCCTGGGCCCAGTACAGGGCGAGGTAGAAGTGGCTGCCACGGTTGTCGATCTGGCCGACCCGGCGGGCCGGCGACTTGTTCTGGTCGAGGAACGTGCCCGTCGCTCGGTCCAGCGTGTCGGCCAACACCTGGGCCTGGTGATTGCCGGTGGCCTCGGCGAACTGCTCGAAGCTCGAGGCCAGGGCGAGGAACTCGCCCAGGCTGTCCCAGCGCAGGTAGTTCTCCTTGACGAGCTGCTGGACATGCTTCGGGGCCGACCCGCCGGCGCCCGTCTCGAACAGGCCACCGCCGTTGATCAACGGCACGACGGACAGCATCTTGGCGCTCGTGCCGAGCTCGAGGATCGGGAACAGATCGGTGAGGTAGTCGCGCAGGACGTTGCCGGTCACCGAGATCGTGTCCTCGCCGCGGCGAATCCGCTCGAGGGAGACGGCGATGGCGTCGACCGGGGCCATGATCCGGATGTCGAGCCCGTCGGTGTCATGGTCGCCCAGGTACTCGTTGACCTTGGCGATGAGGTTGGCGTCGTGCGGCCGGTCGGCGTCGAGCCAGAAGACGGCCGGCGCCCCGGTCGCCCGGGCCCTGGTGACCGCCAGCTTGACCCAGTCGCGGATCGGCACGTCCTTCGTCTGGCACATCCGCCAGACGTCCCCGGCCGCCACGGCGTGCTCCATGATCGGGTCGCCGTCGTGGCCGACGACGCGCACCGTTCCGTCGTGGGGGATCTCGAACGTTTTGTCGTGGGACCCGTACTCCTCGGCCGCCTGGGCCATCAACCCGACGTTGGGGACCGATCCCATCGTCGCCGGGTCGTAGGCGCCGTGGGCCCGGCAATCGTCGAGCACGACCTGGTAGATCCCGGCGTAGGAGCTGTCGGGGATCACCGCCAACGTGTCGGCCTCGGCCCCGTCCGGTCCCCACATGTGGCCCGACGTGCGGATCATCGCTGGCATCGAGGCGTCGACGATGACGTCGGAGGGCACGTGCAGGTTGGTGATGCCGCGGTCGGAGTCGACCATGGCCAGCGCCGGTCCGGCCTCGATGCCCGCCTGCACGGCCGCGGCGATGGCGTCGGCCTCGGGCAGCCCAGCGACCCGGGCCAGCACGGCGCCGAGACCGTCGTTCGGACTGATGTCGGCCTCCGCCAGCACGTCGCCGAACTCCACGAACAGCTGGGGCAGGAACGCCCGCACGACGTGACCGAAGATGATCGGGTCGGAGACCTTCATCATCGTCGCCTTCAAGTGGACGGAGAACAGCACGTCGTCGGCCTCGGCCCGCTCGATCTGGGCGTCGAGGAACGTGCGCAGGGCGGCGACGTGCATCACGGTGGCGTCGACGATCTCCCCGGCTAGGACCGGCACCGGGTTGCGCAGCGCCGTCGCCTGCCCGGAGTCGTCGACGAGCTCGATGCGCAGCTCGCCGTCGGCCGCGATCACCGCCGACTGCTCGTTGGAGCGGAAGTCGTCGCTCGTCATGTGGGCGACATTCGTCTTCGAATCGGGCGACCACGCGCCCATCGAATGGGGGTGAGTGCGGGCGTGCTGCTTGACGGCGTTGGGAGCGCGACGGTCCGAGTTCCCCTCCCGAAGGACCGGGTTGACGGCCGAGCCCTTCACCTTGTCGTAGCGGGCCCGGGCGTCACGCTCGTCAGCAGTCTGGGGATCGTCGGGGTAGTCGGGGAGGTCGTACCCCTGGGCCCGCAGCTCGGCGACGGCCGCTTTGAGCTGGGGGATCGAGGCCGAGATGTTCGGCAGCTTGATGATGTTGGCCTCCGGCCGGGTCGCCAGCCCGCCCAGTTCGCCCAACGCGTCGCCGAGGCGCTGGTCGTCGGACATCCGCTCCGGGAAGCTGGCGATGATCCGCGCCGCCAACGAGATGTCGCGGGACTCGACGGGCACTCGGGCAGCGGCGGCGAACGCCCGGATGATGGGCAGGAACGAGTAGGTGGCCAGCAGCGGCGCCTCGTCGGTCAGCGTGTACATGATCGGTGACGTCGCCGCGGCGTCGTCCGAGGCGGTGGTGGCAGCAGCGGTGTCCGGCACGACGCCGAGCGTAGTGAGCGGCCGGTCGCCGCCCCGAGGGCACCGGTGAGGAGCGGATGTGTGCTCCTACGGCCAGCTGACGCTGGACGCTTCGCTGCGCAGCCACATTGACGGTCGACCAGCACCCTGAGACACTTGACGGTTCGCGGGCGCGAATCAACGGCTTCCAAGGGTTGACGGACGTCCGCGGCCTACAACAGGAAGAGGGACCATGAAGTACATCGTCATCAGCACGCTCGCGCCGGGCACCGACAATGCCCGTCAAGCCCTCGAGGCATTCATGAAGGTCGGAGCCGGTCCCGAAACGGAAGCGACGTGGGCGAGCGTCGACGGCAAGACGTTCATCAACATCGTCGAGTCAGACAGTCCCGACATGACGATCTCGTTGACCTACGCGCCGTTCTTCGACAAGACCGTGGTGCACCCCGTGGTCGCCGTCGACGGTTCTTGGCTCGAAGCGGTGCAGACCGCACAGTCGAACTGGAGCTGAGCTGAGCGGAGCGTCCCCCCGACAATGTCTGGTCAGCGGCACGGTCCGGGCACGGCCAGCCGCTGGTCGGCGGCTACGCCCGTGATCGTGACCGCCGGGTGGGGCGAGGGCGGTTGCACCACCAGGTCGACACTCGTGTGGTCACCGAGGCCGAGGTGGGCGACGGGAGCGATCCCGGCGAAGGCGCCCTGGCTGGGGCTGATCTCCACGAGGGCGACGAGGGCGTCGGGCTCACCAGCCCGCCCGTCCTCGTACGCCGCCACGACGGTGCCGGGTCCGCCGCCGAGCTCGGCGCCGACGGCGACCTCGAGGGCGTGACCGGCCGGCGCCCGATTGAGCAGGAGGCGTGACGGCACGCCCGGATCCCACTCGATCAGCACGACATCGAGCCGCCCGTCGCCGTCGACGTCGGCGGTCGGGCCGGTCACCCAGTAGTGGTCGTCGCCGAGCTCGCTCGGCGGACGGAACATCGGGATCCCATCGGCGCCCGTCCCGTCATTCCAGAACACGGCCGGTTCGGTCCCCCCCGCCGCCGATGCCGTGGTCAGAACGTCGAGCCGGCCGTCGTTGTCGAGATCGACGAGCGCCACGTGGGGCGCCTTGGTCGGCAGACCGATGAGGCCGGCGTCGACCGTGACGTCGCGCAGCACGAGCGCCCCCGGCTCGGTCGTGTCATTGCGGTACAGCCGCACGGGCGCGGTGGCGCCGTCGTCGATCGTCGAGTTGAAGTGCTGGCCGATGGCGACGTCGAGGTCGCCGTCTCCGTCGACGTCACCGAGCGCCACACCGGCCGGGTCGTCCTCGTCCCCGTTCAGGATCCAGGCCGCGATCGCCTCGGGCACCTCGCTGACGCCGTCGCCGGTCCCCAGGAAGACCCGGTTGGAGCCTCCGATGACGAGGTCGGGCCGGCCATCGCCGTCGAGGTCGCCCGTGCCGACGCCGAGGCCGGTCACGTCGTCGGGCCAGCCCCACTCGGTCCCGATCTCCTCGAACCGTAGGTCCCCGGCGTTGCGGTAGAGACGGCTGCGCCCGCCGCGCCAGCGGTCCTCCGCCACGACCAGATCCGGACGTCCGTCACCGTCGAGGTCGGCCACGCCGATCGAGCGGCCGGGGGAGGCCGGGTCGAGGCCGCTGTCCTGGACCAGGTTCAGCTGCCCGTCGCGTTGCGCCAGAGCTCGGTCGGTGCCGGCGCAGACGCGCCCTGCCCGTCGCTGACGTTGCGGGCGACGACGAGGTCGACGTCGCCGTCGAGGTCGAGGTCGGCGAACACGGCACCGCTCGTTCGGCCTGGCGTGAACGGCGTCGCCGCCTCGGCGACCGTGATGCCGGCGGCCTCGGCGGCCCCGAGCAGCAACCGATCGGGACTCGGCCCGATCGCGCCGCGGACCTGGTAGTCGGGAAGCGGGCGGTCGGCGAACGTGCCGGCGAAGAGGTCGAGCGTGCCGTCGCCATCGACGTCACCCCAGGCGGCGGCGTGGCCCATCATGCCGCTCAGGGCGGCGCCGAGCCCCGACGAGTCCGTCGCGTCGAGCCAGCCCGAGCCGTCGGCGCGCGGTGACATCGCCCGGCAGATCGCGACCGCGTCCGGGGCGCGAGGGCCGGACCCGGCGGGGGTCCCCGTCGTCGTGACGGCGGGGTCGACCGGAGCCGCCGTGGCGGCCGTCGCGGTCGCCGTCGACGCCGGCACTCCCGTCGCGGCCCCGTCGCCGGGCCGGTCGCGGGCGGCCAGATCGATCTCGACGAGGACGACCTGGCCGAACGTCGAGTCGTCGCGCGTGGCCACGGGGCCGGCGTTGAGCCCGACGAAGAGACGGCCCCGCTCGGCATCGAGGGCGACGTTGTACGTGCCGCCGGCGGTCAGCCCGAGCGTTGCCTCGGTGAGCGGGTTCAGCTCGACGACCGTCTCGACGGCGCCGGTCGCGGTGTCGAGAGCCATGACGGGGGTGCCTTGCGTCCAGCCGTCGCCATGGGCGCCGGGCACGAAGTAGGCGGTCCGGCCGTCGGGCGTCAGCGCCAGCGAGGTGACGTAGCCCGGCGCCGGGCCGAGGTCGTCGATGGAGTCGTCGGACCGAATGGCGATGAAGTGGGCCGGGTCCTGCGTGACGCCGAAGATGGTGCCGTCGGGAGCGGGCGTCGTGGCCGCCCGCAGGAACGACCCGGGCAACGGGTCGCTGAGCTGCTCCGCCGTGCCGGTGGACGGGTCGAATCGGGTCAGCTGTCCGGCCGGCTTCGTGAACAAGGCCCGGCCGGCGGCGTCGACGCCGATGGCGCGGAACCCGACGTGGTCGGCCGCCTCGTCGACGACCGTCGACGTGCCGCTGGCCAGGTCGTAGGCGACGAACGTGCCCGCGTCCGGCTCGGACGCTGGCGCCGGCGCCTCCATGAACAACGTGGTCGCGCTGGCGGCCATCGACGGCACGCCGTGGGCCGGCGCCGGCACCCCGACGACGGTGGTCGTGCGGGCGGCGGGGTCGAGCCGCAGGAGCAGGTCGCCCTCGTAACCGTCGCCATAGGTGAGGTCCTGGCGCGTGCCCCAGTAGGTGGCGGCGTAGACGTCGCCGCACGGACCGGCGACGAGCGGGGCGTGGATCTTGCCGTGGCCCCAGGCTCCGGGCTGGTGGTCAGCGAGGGAGAGGACGTCGGTGACGAGCGTGAGCTGGCCGGCGGCGGGGTCGAACTCGTAGAGGTAGGAGTTGCCGTCGGCGCCGAGGTGGTCGCCGGTGGCGGATAGGAATCGGCCGTCGGGGAGCACGAGTCCCTGGCCCCACTGCGACCAGGGCGCGCCGGTCTCGGCTGGTCCCGGATAGACGACGGCGCGCACCCCGTCGCCGATCGGCTCGGCCGTGGCCGCCGGGCCGTCGGTCCACGGGGCGGCCTCGTCGGCGGGAGCCGGGCAGGCCGGCGGGGCGATCGACGGCGGCGCATCGACGACCGCTGCCGGCAGCGCCACGACGATCGCGAGGCTGCCCAGTCGTCGCCGCGCCCTCATACCCGGTCATTCTGGCCGGGCGCCGCCGCGGTGGGCGGTCAGCGGTCGTCGAGGGCGACGTACTCGCGCTCGTCGGCGCCGGTGTACCACTGGCGCGGCCGGGAGATCTTCTGGTCCTTGTCCTGGACCAGTTCTTGCCAATGGGCCAGCCATCCCGACATGCGCGGGATGGCGAACAGCACGGTGAACATGTCGACCGGGAACCCCATGGCCTGGTAGATGAGGCCCGAATAGAAGTCGACGTTCGGGTAGAGCTTGCGGTCGACGAAGTAGCTGTCTTCGAGGGCGTTCTCTTCGAGCTTCAGGGCGATGTCGAGCAACGGATTCTTGCCGGTGACCTCGAAGACGTCGTAGGCCGTCTGCTTGATGATGCGGGCGCGCGGGTCGTAGTTCTTGTACACCCGATGGCCGAACCCCATCAGGCGGCCCTTGCCGGCCTTGACGTCCTCGACGAAGGCGTCGACGTTATCGAGCGACTCGATCTCGGTGAGCATGCGGACGACCTGCTCATTGGCCCCGCCGTGCAGCGGGCCGTATAGCGCGCTGGCCGCACCGGCGGCCGAGGAGTACGGGTCGGCGTGGCTGGAGCCGACGACCCGCATGGCCGTCGTGCCGCAGTTCTGCTCGTGGTCAGCATGGAGGATGAACAGCACGTCCATCGCCCGCTCCAGCACCGGGTCGACTTCGTACTCCCCGATCTTCCACATCATGTTGAGGAAGTTGGCCGGGTACGAGAGGCTGTTGTCCGGGAGGAAGAACGGCAGGCCGACGGAGAAGCGGTAACACATCGCCGCCAGCGTCGGCGACTTGGCCAAGAGACGCAGCGTCTGCTTGCGGCGACTCTCCTCGTCCTGGATGTCCTTCGACTCGGCGTAGAACGTGCCGAGGGCCGCAAGGGACGATACGAACATGCCCATCGGATGGGCGTCGTAGTGGAAGCCGTCCACGAAGCGTTTGCGCATGTTCTCGTGGATGAACGTGTGATGGGTGACGTCGAAGTTCCACTGGTCGAGCTGGGCCTTGTCGGGCAGCTCGCCGTGGAGCAGCAGGTAGGCCACCTCGAGATACGTCGAGTGCTCGGCCAGTTGCTCGATCGGGTACCCGCGGTAGCGCAGGACGCCGTTGTCGCCGTCGAGGAAGGTGATGTCGGAGCGGCACGCCGCTGTCGATAGGTACGCCGGGTCGTACATGAACAGGCTCGGGTCGAGTTCGCGCAATGCGCTGCTGGCGAACACGCCGGCGGTGATCGGGACGGTCACGGTCTTGCCGGTGCGGTCGTCAGTGATCGTGATGGTGTCGGGCACGTGCATCCCTTCGTCGCGCCGCCGTCGGCCTGGGGCTTCCTCCCCGGCGGGCACGTTAGTGCTGCCGCCCGGCCGGGTCGCTCCGGCGGCTGGGTCGCCCGCAGGGTCGTCAGCGCGCCGGCGGGCGCCAGTCGGGGTCGCGACCGATGAAGGCCAGCAGCCGGGTCTGCACGTCGGCGTTCGGGGCGACGTCGACCTTGGGGCCGTACTGTCCGGACGCCCGCATCACCTCCTCGAAGGGCTCCATGCCCCCGAGCAGGACGGCGCACTCGTCGGGGTCGAGGCGGTCGTCCTGGGCGGTCGCGCGGGCGAGGTCCCACGTGTGCATGAACACGTCGCTGGTGTAGAAGCGATCGATCGCCTCCGGCAGTGGTGTCGCCGCGATGTGCGGTACCAGCTCGAACGTCCGCCCGGCGCTGGCCGGATCGTCGAGCACGACTTGAACGGCGCTGGCCTGGTGGCGCCATGTCGCCGCCGGATCGTCGTCGACGGGCGGACCGCTCGGCAGCTCGATGCCGGCGCCGGCGGTGAGGAACGACGGGAACCACTCGACGAGGTGGCGGACGACGTCGCGGGCGGCCCACCCGGCGACCGGGGTCGGTGCGTCCCAGTCCCCGGCGGCGCCGGCCCGTTCGGTGAACGTGCCGGCGACCCGCCGGTGGCGCGCGGCCGCCGAGCCAGGATGAGGATCAGACGGCGCCATCGGCCAGCAGCGCGTCGAGCTTGGCGTACCCGTCGTTGACGCCGACGTCCATGCCGGACGCCAGCATGGCGTCGCGGTCCTCGAAGCTGTCGCACAGCGACTGCGCGTGCAGCCGGGTCGTGCCGTCGCCGAGGTCCTCGAACGTCAGGGTCTCGAGCGCCACGCCGTCGGGCATGCCCTCGAACGTGAACGTCTGGACCAGGCGATCGTCGCGGACGGTGTGGAAGCAGCCGCGGAAGCCGTACTCCTGGCCGTCGCGGCCGGCGACGTAGCGCCAGGCCCCGCCGTCGCGGGCGTCCCATTCCAGGATGCGGGTGTCCATGCCGTCGGGGCCGACCCACTTGGCGAACAGCTCGGGGTCGGTGTGGGCCCGCAGCAGTTGGGCCGGCGTGGCCCGAAAGTCTCGGGTCATGCGGATCATCGGGACGGTGGCGTCGGCCTCGATGGTGGCTTCGGTGTTGGTGCTCATGATGCGTGTTCCTCCTGGTGTGGTGGGTGGGTGGTGGTCGTCGGGGAGATGGCGTCGTCGAGCTCGGCGAGGACGGCGTCGAGGCGGCGGTAGCGCGCTTCGGCCTGGCGGCGGTAGCGCTCGATCCACTTGGTCATCAGGTCGAAGACCTCCGCTTCGAGGTGCACCGGCCGGCGCTGGGCCGCCCGCGACTTGGTCACCAGACCAGCACGCTCCAGCACCTGGAGGTGTTTGGAGACGGCCTGGACGCTCATGTCGTAGGGCTCGGCGAGCTCACCGACGGTGGAGTCTCCCGTGGCCAGCCGAGCGACGAGGTCGCGGCGGGTGGGGTCGGCCAGGGCGGAGAACACCTGGTCCAGCGGGTCGGGCATCAGGTCACTTCCTCAACTGATTGGTTGAGAACAACGTACGACGTTCGGAGCCGCTTGTCAACCGAATGGTTGAGAAAGGTCGAAAAGAACTCAGGTCACGTGGGCGAGCGCCGGAGCGAAGCGGAGACGGCGAGCTCGGAAGGCGCAGCCGATCCAGCTTGGCTGGTCGGCGGAGGCCCGAGGATTACAGTGGCTCGTTGCCGTGCTTGCGGGCGACGAGGGATTCGCGCTTGTCGGCGAGCACGTCGAGGGCCCGGTTGACCTCGGCCCGGGTCTCGGCCGGGTCGATGACGGCATCGATATAACCGCGCTCGGCCGCGACGTACGGGTTGAGGAGGCGCTGGGCGTAGTCGGCCTCGAACGCCGCCCGCTCCTCGGGGGTCGCCCGGCGCTGCAGGATGGCGGCCGCCTGGCCGGCGCCCATCACCGCCAGCTCGGCCCACGGCCAGGCGAAGCACACGTCGTTGCCCATCCGCTTGGAGTCCATGACGATGTAGGCGCCGCCGTAGCTCTTGCGCAGGATGACGCCGACGCGCGCCACGGTGGCGCGGGCGTAGGCGTGCACCAGCTGGGCGCCGTGGCGGATCATGCCCCGCCACTCCAGGTCCTTGCCCGGGTAGAAGCCAGGCGTGTCGACCAGCGTCAGCAGTGGCAGGTTGAAGGCATCGCAGCACGCCACGAACCGGGCCGCCTTCTGCGCCGCCGGGATGTCGAGGGTGCCGGCCAGCGCCAGCGGCTGGTTGGCGACCACCCCGATCGGGCGGCCGTCCATCGTGGCCAACGCCGTGACCACGTTGGGGGCCCAGCGCGCGCGCAGCTCGAGCAACGACCCGTCGTCGACGATGGCAGCGGCGACGGCGCGCACGTCGTAGCTGCCGGTCGACGTCGGTGGGATCAGCTCGCCGGCTTCCGGACAGCGTCGGTCGGCCGGATCGTCGACGTCGAGGCGGGCGGGGACCTCGTCGACGCTGGCCGGCAGATAGGTGAGCAACTCGTCGACGGCGATCAACGCGGCGGCGCGGTCGGCCACGACGAGGCTCGGGACGCCGGCGTGGCGGGCCAGGCTGCCGGCGGCGCCGAGCTCGTCGACGCTGACCCGCACGCCAGTGAACTCCTCGACCATCACCGGTCCGTTGACGAAGGCATAGCTCCGCTCCGTCATCACGACCAGGTCGGCCAGGCCGAGCAGCAGCGCCGGGCCCGACACGGCCGGTCCGTCGACGACGAGGATCGTCGGGACGCACCCGGAGCAGTCGGCCAGCGCCTTGGCCAGCCGACCAAACCCCTCCAGGGCGTCGATCCCTTCGACGATGTCGGCACCGGACGAGGTGATGACCATGACGAGCGGCAGCCCCTCGGCGACCGCCGTCGCCGCGCCCTCGGCGGCGACGGTCGAGGTTCCGGAGGACAGGGGCACGCCGACGAATCCCGACCGCGTCAACCCGTCCACCTCGACCCAGATGACCGGGCGATCCCGGTGCGCCCCGACCAGGCGCAACCCGGCTGAGATCGGCGCCGTCGAGCCCGCCCACAGGGGGACCCGGCGGCCGTCGGTCGTGCCGCCCGGGCTCGGGACCGCCGTCGCCGACGCGGGGGGAGGCGCTGTTGCCATGACCGCGGCTGGTCTAGCCGATCTCACCCTCGGCGGCTGAGGGGGAAGGCCGTCGAGCCGAGCCGCACCCCGGGCTGGTGCTCGGCGAGCGTCGTGACCGTCTCGCGCAACACGTCGACGAGCGCGCCGGTCGGTCCTCCCGAGGCGAGCCGGCCCTTCGAGGCCAGCGCGACCACCCGCGGCGGCAGCCCGATCACCCGCGAGGGCCTGATGCCGGTCGTCGCCGGCACCGCCGTGGCCGGCACGATGGCGGCGCCTTGACCGTTGAGGACGAGCGTCGCCAGCAGCCGGACGCCGTCGACCTCGGCCGTCGCGGTGAGGGTGACGTCGACGGTGGAAGTGGCCCGGTCGAGCACGCGCCGCAGGGCTGACCCCGGCGGCGGCAGCATGAGGGGGTGGCCGGCGAGGGCGGCGAGGGGAATGTCCTCCGCCCCGGCCAGCGGGTGGCCGGGCGAGGCGATGAGGACGAGCTCCTCCGCAAACAGCGGCTCGACGTCAACGCTGGGGTCGTCGATCGGGAGGTGGATGACGACGGCGTTGAAGCGATCGAGGCCAGGCAACAGCGTCGACGAACTGCCCTCCGTCACGATCACGCGGAGGTGCGGGTGGCGATCGCGCGCCGCGGTGAGGACCCGGGGAAGCAGCCATCGCCCGGTCGTGCCGAGGATGCCGAGGCGCACGTCGCCGATGACATCGCCGTCGGCCGGAGCGACGTCGGTGACGATGTCGTCCAGCTCGCGCAGTATCCGGCGCGCCCGTTCGACGACGCGCACGCCTTCGTCGGTCAGCCGGCCGCCGGCGCGATCGACCAGCATCGTGCCCAGTTCGCGTTCCAGCCGGGCGATGCGGCTGGAGACGTTGGACTGGACGGTGAACAAGGCGCGGGCGGCCGCCGAGAAGGTGCCGTGGTCGGCGATGGCGACGAGGGCGGCGAGCTGACGGACATCCATCTGTCTTGACGATAGCCACGATCTGTTTGTTCTACTTGCCAGATCGCCCGCTCGTGCGTAGGCTCACAAGCACAACCCAGGTCGTGCGATACACCCCCCATGTACCGCTCGATACGGATCCGGCGTCGGCCCCCCATCGGCCCGGGTCTAGGTCGAGGAGCCCCGCTCAGGCGGGGCTCCTCCCGTTTTCGGGCTCAATCGTTGGGACGGGTACGGTCCGCGGTCAGTGAGTGGCGCGGCGTTCTTCGATCTCGATCGCACGCTGCTGGCCGGGGCGTCCGGCGAGCTGCTGTCGGCGGCGATGCGCGAGGTCGGCTACGTCAGCCGCTCGTTGCCGGGCGAGAAGTACGTCTACGGGCTGTTCAATCGCATCGGCGAGACGCTCCCGTCGATGGCTCTGGCCCGCCAGGCGGCGTCGCTGTCGCGGGGCCGATCGCGCGCCGCCATGCAGGCCGCCGGCGAGTTGGCCGCCGATCGCCTCGCCGCACTGGTCCAGCCGTTCGCCGTCGCCCTGTTCGACCAGCACCGCGACGCCGGACGACCGATCGTGTTGGCGACGACGACGCCGTACGACCTCGTCAAGCCGCTGGCCGACCGGCTGGGGCTGGACGACGTCGTCGCCACTCGCTACGGCGTGAGTGACGACGGCAACTACGACGGGAGTGTCGACGGCCCGTTCGTGTGGGCGACGGGCAAGTTGGAGGCGGTACGAACGTGGGCCACGGCCCACGGCGTCGATCTCTCCGAGAGCTTCGCCTACTCCGACAGCTTCTACGACTCGCCGCTGCTCAGCGCGGTCGGCACCCCGATCGTCGTCAACCCGGACCCGCGCATGGTCGTGCTCGCCCTGGCCCGGCGCTGGCCGATCCTCAACCTCGACGTCTCACCCGGCGTGGTCAAGATCCCCGTGCTCGGCATCGAAGTCCAGCGCCTGTTCTCCCAGTTCGCCCGCCCGGCGTTGATGCCCTACGTCCACTTCGACGTCAAGGACACCGAGCGCATCCCCGCGCTCGGGTCGGCGATCCTCGTCGCCAACCATCGCAGCTACTTCGATTCGGCCGCCATGTCGGTGGCCATCGCCCGCAGCGGGCGCACCGTTCGCTTCCTCGGCAAGAAGGAGCTCTTCGACGCCCCCGTGATCGGCGCCCTGGCCACGGCGATGGGCGGCATCCGGGTCGACCGGGGCACGGGCTCGGACGAGCCGTTACAGGCGGCCGCCGACGCGCTGGCCGGCGGTGAGGTGGTGGCGATCATGCCCCAAGGCACGATCCCGCGCGGGCCGGCGTTCTTCGACCCAGAGCTGCAAGGTCGCTACGGCGCCGCCCGCCTGGCCCAGCTGTCCGGCGCCCCGGTGATCCCGATCGGTCTGTGGGGTACCGAGCACGTGTGGCCGCGTTCGGCCCGTCTGCCCAACGTGCTCAACGTGACCGATCCACCGACCGTGCGCATCCGCGTCGGCAAGCCGGTGGAGCTCAAAGGCCGTTCGCTCGCCGCCGATACGAAGCGGATCATGACGGCGATCAGCGCCCTGCTGCCGGCTGAGGCCCGTCGCCCTCACGAGCCGACCGCCGAGGAGCTGGCCCGCACGTATCCGCCCGGCCACCGCGGCGACCCGGCGCCCGAATCGGAGCGCCGCTGATCTCTCGGGGCTCCGCCGACCAGCCAAGCTGGATCGGCTGCGCCTCCGTGCTCGCCACCGACCCTGCGGGTCGGCGCTCGCCCACCTGCGTCGGCTCTCGGGGCTCCGCCGACCAGCCAAGCTG
>Ga0183260_10000304_pt1 | contig 40089 bp, 33 predicted proteins | sample AntDrymUQ4972206_2_FD_129768 | JGI IMG/M metagenome (GOLD analysis project Ga0183260, IMG submission 129768) | Polar desert sand microbial communities from Dry Valleys, Antarctica - metaG UQ497 (22.06) (version 2) (version 2) | ecosystem: Environmental > Terrestrial > Soil > Desert | place... | reverse complement strand
GCGCACTGGTTTGTGCCGGGGTTCTCGCAGGCACCGGGTGGGTACTGGGACAGACCGCACCCGAATACGATTTCCTGGTGAAAGGCGGGCATGTCATCGATCCGAAGAGCCGCATCAGCGCGGTCCGCGATGTCGCCATCAAGGACGGCCGGATTGCCGCCGTGGCCGCGAACATCCCGGCGACCCGGGCGCTCAAGGCGGTCGATGCATCGGGGCTTTACGTCACGCCCGGCCTGGTGGACATTCACGTGCACGTCTATCCGGGGGAGAAGATTGGTGACTATGCTGGCGGTGATTTCAGCATTTACCCCGACGGCTTCACGCTCCGGAGCTGCGTCACGACGGTCACCGACGTCGGCAGCGCCGGCTGGCGGAACTTCGAGGACTTCAACCGGCGGATAGTCGATCGATCCAAGACCCGCGTCACCGCTTTCCTGAACATCGTCGGCGCCGGGATGGGGGCAGGTCCGATCGAGCAGAACGTCGCCGACATGGAGGTCAAACCCACCGCCGACATGGCGCTGAAGCACAAGGGGCTCGTGGTCGGGATCAAGAGCGCGCACTACAATGGCCAGGACTGGACGCCGTACGAGCGCGCGGCTGAGGCCGGGCGGATTGCCGCCATCCCCGTCATGGTCGATTTCGGCGGGAACGTCCGCGCGGGACGGACACTGCACGACCTCTTCACGACGCACTTCCGCGCGGGAGACATCTACACGCACATGTACGGCGGCCGGCGGGGTGAGCAGGATCCCGGGACCAAGGGGCCCAGCGCCGCCATGCTCGAGGGGCGGAAGCGTGGCGTCCTGTTCGACGTGGGGCACGGTGGCGCCAGCTTCCTCTGGTCCACGGCCATCCCGTTGATGAAGGCCGGCTTCCTGCCGGATTCGATCTCGACCGACCTGCACACCAGCAGCATGAATTCCGCGATGAAGGACATGTTGAATCTGACGGGCAAGTTCCTGGCTATGGGCATGTCGCTCGACGACGTGATTCTGCGGTCGACGTGGAATCCGGCGAAACAGATCCAGCTCGAGGAGCTGGGCAACCTGTCAGTCGGGTCACCTGCCGACGTAGCGGTGCTCCGCCTGGAAAACGGCAGGTTCGGATACGTGGATCCCGTCGGTGGACGCCTGGAGGGCTCCAGCCGGCTGGTCTGCGAGATGACGGTGCGCGACGGCAAGGTGGTCTATGACCTCAACGGCTTGATTGCCGAGCCCTGGGAGGCGCTCGGGCCCGATGCTCGAGGAGGGGATCCGCGCTGGGACAACACCCGCGGGCGGCGGCAGTAACGTAGCAGCGCGTGAAATCCCAAGGGACATCGCGAGCTTCCGTCGTCTTCGAGCCAAGCCTCCGCAGCATGTTGCGTGGGGCGTTGCCGAACGTGAACTGCGCCGGCATGGCAAAGGCGGCCGGGTCGATGCAGTTGACGAGACCGAGGCCCGTCGGGTTCGGCTGGCAGCTCACCGAAGGGTTGCCATCGGACGCTGGTTCGGGCTCCCGCCGATCAGCTTGGTGCCGACTTCCACGCGGCGCATCGCGCCGGCCGACGTCGGTCTTCTAGCCGTTGTTTAGGACGAAGCCGCCGGAGCCGGCCTGCCTGCCCGGCGGCTTCGTGTATGAGGCGCCGGAGATCGGCGCGTACCGATACTTCAGCCAGAGGGGCACCCCAATGTCGTCGCTGCGCAGCTTCAGCCGCCGTCAGATGCTCCGGGTGGCAGGCGTTCTCGGTCTGGGCAGTCTGCTGCCGGCCGCCCGCGAAACAGCCCTGGCCTTTCCGGGCCAGGCCGTGCCACGGGCCGGAGCCAGCCAGCGAGCCGGCACGAGCATCTATCAGGCCCTCGGCGTTCGGCCGATCATCAATGGCCGCGGCACGCTCACCATCATTGGCGGCTCGATGGAGCTGCCGGAGGTGCGGGCGGCAAAGGATGTCGCCAACCAGCAGTACGTGCAGCTCGACGAGCTGATGGACGCCGCCGGCAAGCGGCTGGCCGAGCTCACCGGCGCCGAATGGGGGATGGTCAGCGCGGGCTGCTCCGCAGCCATGTCCCACGCCACCGCGGCGTGCGTCGCCGGCGGGAATCCCGAACTCCACGTGCGCATCCCTGACCTGACCGGGTTCGCGAAGGACGAGGTCATCATGCCGACCCACTCCCGCAACGTGTACGACGCGGCGATCCGCGCCGTGGGCGTCAGGGTCATCGAAGTCGGGACGCCGGAGGATCTGCGGCTGGCGCTCGGCCCCAGGACGGCGATGATCTACGTGTTCGCGAACAACCGGAACGAAACCGGGCCGATGTCGCTCGAGGCGATTGCCGCCATGGCCAGGCCGCACAACGTGCCGGTGATGGTGGATGCCGCAGCCGAGGTCCTGACCGTGCCGAACGTCCACCTGCAGCGCGGGGCGACGCTCGTCTGTTACAGCGGCGGAAAGATCATCCGCGGGCCCCAGAGCGCAGGGCTGCTGCTCGGCCGCAAGGACCTGGTCCAGGCTGCCTGGGTCCACAGCGCGCCGCATCGCGGGTATGCGCGCGGCATGAAGGTCGGCCGAGAGGAAATCGTCGGCATGCTGGTGGCGGTCGAAAGCTGGGTGAAGCGCGATCACCAGGCGGAGTGGGCCGGCTGGGTCGAGCGGTGCGAGCACATCGCCGCGCGCCTCTCCCGGCTGCCGGGTGTCACCGCGATCGTCCAGCGGGAGGTCGGCGAGAGCCGCTCGAACCGGAGCCCCCGCGTGACCATTCGCTGGGATTCGTCCGCCCTGGGCATCACGGGACCGGAAGTGTCGGACCTGCTCTACGAGGGGGAGCCACGGATCGCACTGACCGGCGGAAGCGGCGGGCGGGACTCGCAGGATCTTCCCGCCGACACCGGCATTTCGATGACCAGTTCCATGCTGGCGCCCGGCGACGAGAAGATTGCCGCCGATCGCATTCATGCGGTGCTGTCGGCGAAGCACACCCCGAAGCCGGCCCCGGCGCCGCAGCCGCCTGTCGCCGACCTGACGGGCCAGTGGCGGGTCGAGATCGACTTCGCGGCCGGCCAGGGGGCCGAAGTACTCCACCTCCAGCAGCAGGGCAACACGCTCCAGGGCAGCCACCGGGGTGCGTTCGCCGCACGGGACATTACCGGCACCATCGACGGCGCGACCGTCTCGCTCGCGAGTCAGGTTACCGAGCGGCAGGGCTTCTCCCTGAACTACCGGTTCAATGGCCGGGTGGAGGGAGCTGTCATGTCCGGCACCCTGGACATGGGCGAGTACCTCGGGGCGAAGTGGACCGCCCGGCGACACGTCTATGGCCGGCAATCGTGACGCGGCACGCCCGTCTCCACTGGATTACCGCAGGCATCTCCTCGAGCAGTGACCATTCAGCCATGCGACCCAATCATCACTGACGGGCCGGCGACAGAACCGGGGGCGCCGCGCGAGGAGCCCGTGAGGAGGATACGATGAATGTGTTTTCCGGACTGGCAGGCGGACTGGCAGATGGGGGTCCCCATATTCATGTCGAAGCGGGTGTCGTGCGGGTGGGTCCACAGCTGCCTGCCGGTTCGGGGCCGCAAGGGGAGTTCCACGGCGGTCGAGGAGCGTTGGCACTCACTGCGGATGCGGGTCCAGTTCACCAGTTCCATCCGTATGGGCGACTTCATCGTGGGCTCGAGCGGCGACTTCGGCCCGACATTCCTCTCGGCAATCGCCGTCGAGACGGGAAAGGTGCTGTGGCAGGACCGCCGCTTCTCACGCGCGAACCTGTTGCTGGCCGACGGCAAGCTCGTGGTGCTGGATGAGGAGGGCCTGCTGGGGCTGGCGCGGACATCCCGGCATGGGCTGGAGGTTCTGGCCGAGCACCAGGTGCTCACCAGCTGGTCCTGGACGACGCCCACGCTGGTGGGATCGAATCTCTACATCCGTGACAAGAAGACGATAGCGAAGCTCGAGCTGCCGCAGCGCTAGGATTTCCGTGTGACAGGATGGCGCCGCTGCATGCGTGTGGCTGTGCCAGAGATCAGCTCTGATCAGGCGGGCTGGACGTCTGGAGGAAGACCATGTCGATGCGAAGCATTTCCGGACTCGTGGGGACTGACTCGGGTGCTCGGGTTGTTTCCGCCGCCCTGGTTCTGGGCGCGATGTGTTTGTGTGCCGACTCCGCATCCGCTCAACTCTTTCAGTGGACGCCGGATCAGTTGATCAAGTACACGGTCAAGAATCCGTACGAACGGTTTCCGGATGGAAGGCCCAAGGTCCCCGATGAGATGCTGGAGCGGATCAAGGGGCTCATCGCCGAAGAGGTGCAGGCGGTGTTGCCCGCCCGGGGCTTTCCGAACCAGTTCGAGTCGCGCGACGGCTGGAAGGTGCTGCAGCCGGACCAGAAGATGGTCGGGCGGGTGTTCACGGTGCAGTTCATGCCCCTGCGGGGTGACGTCGCGGAAGTGGACGAGGCGGAGGCGCAAGCGAAGGGCACGACCCCTGCCCGGAACCAGACCGCCATCGACATGCTGCAGCCCGGCGACGTCATCGTGGCCGACGTCTTCGGCGCGAACTGGAATTTCGTCGGCAACAAGCTCGCGCACTACATCCAGACCACCACCAACAACGGCATGATCGTGGACGGCGGCATCTACTGGCTGGACCGCATCGCGGAGACTGGCATGCAGGCGTACTATAAGAACTCGTTTCCGGCCCAGGGCATGCGTGTGATGGTGACCGGCATCAACATCCCGGTGCGCATCGGCAATGCTCTGGTGATGCCGGGCGACGTGGTGCTCGCCGATCGCGAGGGCCTCTGGTTCATTCCGCCGCACCTGGTCCAGGAGGTGGTCCAATCCGGGGAGCTGTCGAAGGCCCGCGACGACTGGAGCCTGATGATGCTGAGTACAGGGAAGTACACGTCCCGCCAGATCTATGGCCCCCTCACGCCGGAACTGCAGAAGCAGCGCGACGACTACATCTTCGAGAAGACCGGGCGCAGGCCGCCGCCGCGCGACCAATAGGGCGCGTGCCCCTCGCGGCCGCTTCAGATCCGCACGGCATTCTTCTCGACGTACTCGTCAAGCTTGGAAGGAATCGGCCCCCTGTAGTAATACCGCTCCGCCCACTCCAGCCCGAAAGATTCCCCGACCTTCCGGTCTGAAGGCGTCAGGCGCAATCGTTCCGAGTCGAGATCCAGCATGATGTGCTTGATGTAGTTGAAATCAGCGGTCTCATCGTCGTCCCCCAGGATGGGCAGCTTCAGGCCTTTCGCCGCCAGCCGCCGCTTCAGCTCGGATCCGCTGTGTCCCCCGGGCCCCTGCGTCACATTGACCATGTTGGAGCGAACCTTCGTGTCCACGTGGCTGGTAATCTCCACGATCCGGTTGATGTACTGGGGGCCTCGCCTGGTGAAGTAGTAGCGCTCGCTGACACTGTGCGGCTCGACCACCTCGAGGTGTTCTGGATAATCCCAGAGCCCCGTGTAGGCGGCCTCAACCGCTCTCGCGGTGATGTAATGATCCGGGTTGTTGTCGTAGGGGACCCACGGATCGTAGCTGATGATCGTGTCGATCTTGAGCAGCCGGATCAGGAACACGAAACGCGCGGTGATCTCCTTGATGTTCACCTCGTCCATGTTGTGGTTGCGGTAGTTCAGGTTGTAGACCTTTTCGAGCCTCAGGGTCTTGGCGACTGCTTCCGTGTCCCGTTCGTCGTTCAGGATCGACTCGCCGCGCGTATTGCCGAGTCCGGCGGAATCATCGTTGGTCGTCCTGATCAGATAGCCCTTGTAGCCCTCATGGATCAGTTTCGCGACGAGCCCCCCGGCGAAGATGGGGATATCGTCTGAATGCGGCTGGATGGCGGCAAGGACTTTCCCCTCGTGAGGCCTGCCCTGCTGTTCCCGCTCGATGACCAGCTCGTCGTTGGAGAACCGGTGAAGAGGGTGGAACCTATATTTCTCGAGGTCGAGGTCCTGGCCCGCGCCGGCGGCCGGAGTCTGATCTCCGCTGCTCTCCCGGACCATCGCGGACACCTGGGTCGAGGTGGCCAGGAATGCTCCGGCGGCCAGACCCGTCTTGAGGAAGTCTTTTCGATTCATCATGGATGAGTCATTCCCACTACACCTGGTCACGGAGCTCACCGCGCATCGCGCCGGCTCCTGCGGGGCCTCGTCAGCGCTGCACGCGGCCGCTGGCGTGCCCCCCCCGGCGAGCTGCTCCACTTCACGGACGCTGACGCGTTGAAGTCTCCCGGGATGCTGTGATCGAGAGCGCTGGAGGCCACCGCAAAGCGCAGGGCGGCGTGCGGCCGGTCACCAGGCCGTAGATCAGGCCGGCGGCAAAGCTGTCCCCTCCGCTGATGCGGTCAACGACGGTGATCTCGTAGACTTCTGACGGCCGCGGAAGGCGCCGCTCGAACCCTCGACGAAGACGGGGCTCACCTGCGAGACACCGAACTCGCGCGTGACGCGCTCCGCGAGGTCGCGGTAGCCGTCGAGGTTCAGCTCGCCGCGCGTCACTTCGGCGCCGGAGACCTCGAGGCCGAGCACCGACTGGATGTCCTCCTCGTTGGCGATCACGCCATCGGCCCCGCCGTCGTTGTAGTCGAACACCACACGCGGCAGCCGGCGCTTCGCCAAGCTTCGCAGGTTGGCAATATTCACGAGGTCGGGGGAGGTCACGGCGCTCATGCGCCGCCATTCTACTCCGCGCTGCGCATTGCCGCTTGACACCACTGGCATGGCGGCAATAATCGCCGCTGGAGGCTCGCTCCTGAGCCGCCCCAGATATCGGCATGACCCGATCGGAAGGATTTTTCACATGACAGTGTCGCGACGGTGGCTGCTGAAAGGCGTCAGTCTGGGATCTCTGGCCGGCAGCCTGCCCTGGTTCGTGCCGACGATCTCGGCGCGGCAGGCGCCAAGCCCCTACCAGCAGCTCGGGATCCGTCCCGTGATCAACTTCCGCGGCACCATGACGACGCTCGGCGCCTCCAAGATGTGGGAGGACCTGCACGAGGCCGCCGGCGAGGCGTCCCGGGAATACGTTGTGCTGGAAGAGCTGAAGGACGCCGTCGGGCAGCGGATTGCCGAGCGGGTCGGATCGGAGGACGCCCTGGTCACTACGGGCGCCGCCGGCGCGATCGCCCTGGGGACCTGCGCTGCGCTCACCGGGTCGGACCCGCAGAAGATCCGGCAGATGCCGGACCTCACGGGGATGAAGTCCGAGGTCGTGATCCAGAAGGCGCACCGCATCGGCTATGACCGCGCCGTCCGGAGCACGGGGGCGAAGCTCGTCGAGGTCGAGACCGACGAGGAGCTCGTCCGGGCCATCAACGAGCGCACCGCGATGATGTTCTTCCTTGGTGGCACCAGCGGTGACTGGCGGTGGGAGACCCCCGTGTCGCTCGAGCGCTGCCTGACGATTACCCACGAGGCGGGTGTGCCGCTCATGGTGGACGCCGCCAACATGCTGCCGCCGTGGGAGAACATCCGCCGGCTGGCCCGCCTCGGGGTGGACCTGATCTGCATCAGCGGCGGCAAGCACATGCGGGGGCCGCAGTGCTCGGGCATCCTGGCTGGCCGGCGCGATCTGATTCGCGCCGCGTGGTTGAACTCGAGCCCGCACGCCGACTCCCACGGGCGCGCGATGAAGGTCGGCCGCGAGGAGATGGTGGCCGCGTGGCTGACGGTCGAGAAGTACTCGCGGCTCGATTTCGAGGCGCTCGACCGCGAGTGCGTGAAGCAGGCCGAGTACATCGAGCGGGAGCTGGCGACGGTCCCCGGTCTGCGGCTGCAGCGGACGCCGGTCGATCGGACCCGCAACATCCGGCGGGTGATGGTGCAGTGGGACGAAGCGGCGCTGGGCCTCACTACGGCGGACGTGAATCGTCAGCTGATGGACGGCGAGCCCCGCATTGCGGTCGGTGGTGTGCCGGAGCAGGGCATCGAGCTGACGGTGTTCATGAACGAACCGGGCGAGGAGAAGATCGCGGTGCAGCGCATCAGGGAAGTCTTCCGGTCGGCACGGAGCTGACGCCCGCCGCGCAGGCGGCGCTTCACAGAAAAGAGACGGTCTTGAAGAGAACCACGGGTTTCGCGTCGGCGCTCGTCCTGGCGGCAACCATCGCGGGCTCCACGGCTCCCCAGAATCAGGCCGAGCCGGTCAATTATCTGCCGAATCCCTACGAGACGGTGAGGAACTGGGGGCAGCTCCCCGACGGCCGGAATTGGGGATCCACGAGCGCCGTCCACGTCGATCGCGACGGCCGAAACATCTGGGTCGCCGAACGCTGCGGCGCCAATACCTGCGCCGGCTCGAACGTGGATCCCATCCTCAAGCTCGATCCCTCGGGCCGGGTCGTCACCGCCTTCGGAGCGGGGCTGCTCATCTGGCCGCACGGCATCCACGTGGATCGCGAGGGGAACATCTGGGTGACCGACGCGCGTGCCGCCACGCCGGAGGAGCTGCAGCGTTTCCCCGGTGCCCGCGGCAAGGGGCACGAGGTCATCAAGTTCAGCCCCGAGGGCAGAATCCTGCTGCGGATCGGCACCGTCGGCGAGGCCGGGGATCCGCCGCACCGGCTCACGGAGCCGAACGACGTGATCACGGCGCCGAACGGCGACATCTTCATCGCCGAGGGGCACATCGGCCAGTATCCCGAGGCCACGCCGGACTCGGTCGCCCGGGTCAGCCGGTTCTCGCGCGACGGGACCTTCATCGGGAGCTGGGGCCGGATTGGGACCGCGCGCGGCGAGTTCAGGACGCCGCACGCGCTCGCGTTCGACTCCCAGGGGCGGCTGTTCGTCGCCGACCGCGGCAACAATCGGATCCAGATCTTCACGCAGGACGGCCGCCTGCTGAACGTCTGGAACCAGTTCAGCCGCGTGAGCGGGATGCACATCGAGCCCGACGATACGCTCTACGCGATCGACTCGGAGTCGGATCCGACACGAAACGCCGGCTGGCGCAAGGGGATCCGGATCGGCAGCGCGCGGACGGGCGAGGTCAGCTACCTGATTCCCGGGCACCTCACGGACACGCCGGCGGGAGCCGCGGGCGAGGGGGTCACGGTGGACGCGGACGGGAACATCTATGCCGCGGAGGTCACGGTCGGCGGGCTGACGAAGTACATTCCCCGGCTGGTCCCGCGCGGCACCAGCAGCAATTGAGGGCGGCGGCCCAGGTGGGCCGCCGACGGAACCGGCGCTCGCGGAGCGCGACTTCTCGATGATGTATGACCTGCGCTTCGTGGTGTGCAGGCCGCTCCGGACGAGCGCCCGCTGGCCGAAGATCGCGCGCATGGTGAACCGGCCCGACTGGACCTGAGGGAGGTTCACCCGCCGACGTAGACTTGGAACTCGTTGGTCGGCGCGTATCCCATACGGGTGTAGGCCGGCCGCCCCGCCGGCGTGGCGTGGAGCACGGTGCGTTCGATGCCCCACCGCACATGTGCGTCCGCGAGGGCCTGCCGCATCACGACCTCCGCGTAGCCCTTCCCCTGGTGCTTTGGACACGTCGCCACGAGGCAGACGTACGCGACATCGCCGACCCGGGTTGCCGACGCCGTGGACACGGCCACGCCCTCCACGTACCCGACGACGCCGACCATGTCCGTCCAGATCGCGGGCACGGCGATCGCCGCGTTCATGAGGTCGCCCGCCATGTCGTACCCCGCGCCGTTGACGTCCCCCACCCCCCTGCGGGTCGGGTCGTCGGTGACAGGGCGGCAATCGAGGGCCGGGAGCGGGCGCACCGGTGGTTGCAGCGAGTCGGCCACCATGCCCGTCATCGGCATCATGTGCTGCAGCCCGAACTCGCCGGCCACGCTCCCGAGGTTCGCCGCGATCGGCGCGGGCAGCAGGTCCTCGGCAATCATGAACACCCAGTGGAGCCCGAGTTCCCGGAACTGGCCCGCGGCATGGCCGAGGCGCTCGCGCAGGTCCGCCTCGTCGACGACCAGCTCGGTCAGGAATGCGGCGTTCATGAACGGCAGGGGTGATCGACCATTCGCGATGAGCAGGCCGCGCGCGGTGGAGACGCGGCCATCCGGCAATTGCGTCGCGAAATAGCGCCACGCCTCCTGGATCTGGCGGTGGGATTCAGCGACGAGCGAGTCGGCCGACTGCGATGTGTGCGGCATCGATCAATCCCTCGACAGGCTCCGCCTCGCAGGCCGTTCTCAGACCTGAGCCCCTGCACCGACGGCTCCTGATCCTGCCTCCGGTTGCGGCCGGGCGTCCAGTCCGAAGTCGCGCTCCACCTGTTGATACCAACTCTCGTCGTCCTGGGCATTCCAGGCGATCCATTGCTCGTCTGTCATGCTTGCGCGCCACGCCATGAAGGCGGCAGCGTCGGGTCCCGAGGGATGGCGGAGTTGCCAGGTCCCGGACTCGATGATCTGACGAACGACCTGGGCCGTCGCGGCGGGCGGCACCGGATTGGCGAGGGCGGCTCGGAACAGCCCCGAGAAGCGCACCACCTGCGGGTAGAGTGACGGGGTCCCGTTCTCAATGGCACGCGCCATCTTCGTGTCCTGGATCCCTGGCTCCACGATGGCCACGCGGATATTGGACGGCTTCACTTCACCCGCAAGGGCTTCGCTGATCGCCTCGAGCGCGAACTTGCTGGCGGAATAGGCCCCGAGTGGCGGACACGAGATGTGGCCGGCGACCGAGCTGACATTGATGATGCAGCCGCTGCGCGCCTCCCGCATCCGGGGCAGAACGGCCTTGATGCAGCGGACGGCGCCGAAGTAGTTGGTGTTCATCGTGCCGATGATTTCTTCCATCGGCAGCTCCTCGACCGAGCCGTGGCACTCGACGCCGGCGTTGTTGACGAGCACGTCGATGGGTTCGGCGACGGCGGCAAAACAGGAGCGCACCGATTCGTCAGAGCTGACGTCGAGGGTGAGAACCTTCACGGGCAGGCCCTCGCGCCTCGCGGTTTCGGCCAGCCCGGGTGAGGCGGCAGGGTTGCGCATGGTCGCGATGACCGTGTGCCCCGCGCGCGCCAATTCCAGCGCGGTCGACATTCCGATGCCTGAACTGGTCCCGGTGATCAGTACCGTTGCCATTGTGATTCCTTTCCCAGAGGTTTGCGGTGCGCGGGAGAATATCACAATGTGGCGTACGCCACGCCTCGCATCCTGCTCAGCAGGTCTTCTACTCCACGCGAGTGCCGGCGCCGCGGATGCCGTGGCCGGGACGTGCGGCCGTCACAGCGCCGCCATCGACCACCACCTCGCCGCCGACCCTCACGCAGGGAATGCCAGCCGACGGGATGCGGGCAGGCCTCCTCGTACGTCGTGCGGTCACGCTTAAATGACGAATCTACTTTCCGTATTTCAGGTACTTCACACCTTCGTACGTCTCGAGAAATTTCTTTACTGGTCCCATGTCCCAGAGCGTAATGGATACTTTGGTTTCACCTTCCATCGAAAACGCAAATTGTGCCCTGTTGAATCCGAGCCCGCCTTCGAACGTGTTGTTGCCCCTGAATGTCATACCCTCCAGGAGTTGTCCGTTGAGCTTCATAACGAGCAGATCATCTTCCCGGGTAAACTCCGCCATTCCCTGGTTGAGCTTATAAAGGCCTGTGATTTTTTTGTACGCGGCATCGTCAAGACGAAGTGTTTTGCCCATCACGATGTCGAACTTCACGGCGCTTTCATTGGCTGACGATGTTCGGATGTCGAGAATGCGGTTCGCGGACTGCCGCGCTGACGCGGAGGGGTCAGTATCGATATGTGGCTGTCCTTTGAAGTAGATCTGCGTAATGAGGTCCTGATGGTCGGCGCTGGAAATGCGCATGTGAATATGGGCCGGCCTCCAGTCATCGCCATCCTTGTATGGCACAGGAATAATCGTTTTGAAGCTGTAGCGTCCATCCTTCCCAGTTTGTGCGGAGCCGCGATATCGATACTCATCAGAGGCGTTGTCGTACACTTCATTTTCATCGCAGTGCCAGATCTCCACCAGTACGTTCGACAACGGTGTCTTTCCGTCTTTTCCAAAAACAGTCCCCGATAATTGCAGTGTCGCTGCTTTCGTCCCCGCAATTACAAGGTTGTGTCTCATCGGGGCACCGGGTCTGTAGAAAGGACCCAGAACGTCGGATGTTGTTTCGGTGTCGCCTTCGAAACTCTTTCCGTTCCATTGAAGGGATCCAAAGGCAGCGATGGAGATTGCGGTGAGCGAACTGTTCTTGACGAATGATCTTCGGTTCATGAGAGATGATGTGTGCCTTCTTCGGACATTACAGAAAATCATCGGATTATACAGCCACAACTGCCGCGATCCTTGGAGCGTGGCGTCCCCTGCAGCCATCAGCTCCCTGTGCTCGGCACGCCGGACCAGGTCCACCGCTGCCGGCGTTGCTCGGGGGCGAGCGTGTCCCACGACGCTTCGGCCGCGCTCTGCGTACAACCTTCCACCACTTCCAGCGCGGTGCCATCCGGCCTGACGACGTAGACCTGCGTGTTCATGCCGCCGCCAGTTCAGGTGACGTGTGCGGGGAAGACGCGGTGACCGCCAGGGCCCCGGGGAGGTGCTTCACTCGACATGCAGTGAACACCGGGAGCCCTTCACTCGTAAGTCAAGTTCAACGCCGTGACGCCTCCCCTCCGCCCACCGGTGATCGCTGATGCCTTTCGAGCTGCGAGTGCGCGGAGCCTGCGCTTTCTGACAGGCTGGCGCATGAATCTCAGGCTTGCCGTCCGGATGCTGATCCGCCATCCGGCGCTGAGTGCCATCGCCGTCTTCGGGATCACCGTCGAGATCGCGATCGCCGCCACGATGTTCACGCTGGTCGGGGAGCAGCTGAGCCCCTCCGATCTGCCGCTGCCGGAGGGGTCGTCGCGCTTCAGCAGTGGGACTCGGCCACTTGTGCCGCGGGATGTCGTGGCGTGGCGAGAGCAGCTCTCGACGGTGCGCCATCTCGGCGCCTTCCGAACGGTGACGAGGAACCTCATCGTCCCCCCGGCTGCACCCGAACCAATCGAGATCGCCGAGATGTCCGCGGCAGGATTCGATGTGGCAGGTGTAGCGCCTGTGATGGGCCGGGTCATCCGCCCCGAGGACGAGCGGCCGGGTGCGGCACCCGTCGTGGTGATAGGCCACGCCGCATGGCGCAGCCGGTTCGGTGCGAATCCCAACGTCCTCGACACGACAATCCAACTCGGCGACACGCACCACACGGTCGTTGGAGTGATGCCGGAGGGGTTCGCCTTCCCGATCAACCACGCGTACTGGACCCCACTCCGTCTGGACTCCTCCAGCCACGCCATCGCCGGAGGTCCGCCTCTGACCGTGTTCGGGCGGCTCCCCGGTGGCGCCACCCTGCAGAGCGCCCAGGCGGAGCTGACGATGGTCGGTGAGCGGGCGCGAACCGCGTCGCCGGAGACCCACCAGCACCTCCGTCTTCGAGTCGTGCCCTACGCCTCGCAGTTCTCGGAGATGGATCAGCCGGGCAACAGACTGGCGCTGCAGCTGGCGCGCTTCTTCATCAGCGTTCTTCTCATTGGCATCAGCATCAACGTCGCCGTGCTCGTCTACGCGCGGACGGCGGCCCGTCAGGCAGAGATCGCCGTGCGAACGGCGCTGGGCGCCTCCCGAGGCCGCATCATCGCGCAGATGTTCGCCGAGGGGCTGGTGCTCGCAGGGCTCGGCGCCCTGGCCGGCGTCACACTCGCGGCCGTGGCGCTCGCGCAGATTCGAGAGGCGTTGCTGCTGAGCGAGCCCCTGCCTTTCTGGATCCGCTTCACGATCTCCGGACAAACGATGACGTACGTCGTTGCTCTCACCGTGGCGGCCGCAGGGGTCATCGGTGCGCTGCCCGCCGCGCGCTGCGCAACGACAACTCGGGGCGGCCGCTCGATTACTACAATCTCGATGCCGAGTACACCCTGGGCGACTTCGACCAGACGCACAACCTGAAGGCCGCAGTCGTCTACGACCTGCCTTTCGGGAGAGGTCGTGCTCTCGGCGCGAACATCCCCGGCGTGCTCGACGCCATCGTCGGGGGGTGGACCATCAGCTTCATCGGGAATTACGCCAGCGGGACGCCGCTCAGTTTCTTCGGCAGCTCGATTCCAGGCTGGAACGGACGCGCCAGCCGTCCCGACGTGAACAATCCGGAGGGCCGCTCGATGTACGCAGGCTTCGACTCGAAGAAGTTCAATGCGGCGGCCATTTCGCAGGGCAACAACGCCGACCATCGCTGGATTGCGCCGGGACTGATCGTCGATCACGCACCGTTCACGCTTGGGAACGCTCCGTTCGCCCTGAGCGTGCGCGATCCGTACTTCCGGAACGAGGACCTCAGCATCCAGAAGACGTTCCGCGCCAGACAGATGCGGATCCAGGTGCGCGGCGAACTGCTCAACGCGTTCAACCGTCACACGTTCGGCGGCATCATCACCAACGTGCTCGATGCGCGCTTCGGCCAGATCACCAGTGTCAGCGGCAATCGCCAGGGGCAGATTGGCGTGCGGCTGGAATTTTGACGATGCGCAGGGCGGGTGCCGCGCAGCGGGCCCGCCGAGACGCCACTTCGGGGAAAACCGTGGCGCGTGCCGTCGCCTGCATGCTCGCGCTGACGTTCTCGCTCGCCAGGGCCGCCGGGCAGCTCCCTGACGCGGAGGACACGAAACGACACGCGCGCAGCCTCATCGAGGCAGGCCGGCTGGCGGACGCGCGCCCGGATCTCGAACGGCTCGTGGCGCGGCAGCCTGACGATCCCGAGGCACGGTACCTGCTCGGCCTGGTGGCGCTGCAGCTGCAGGATTCGAGAGCGGCGACGACGCATCTGCGCGCGGTGGTCAGGGCCCGGCCTCACGACACGCTGGCGCTGAAACTGCTCGCGCGCGCGCTCGCCGCGACCGGCGCGACAACGGAAGCCATTTCGTATCTCGAGCGCGCCACCGGCACCGCGCCGCGCGACGCGGAGGCATGGTCGCTCCTCGGGCGCGTCCATCAGGACGGCCAACGTTTCGCGGCTGCCGTCGGCGCGCTGGAGCGCAGTCTGCAGCTCGATCCCGCGGACGTGCCGGCATGGATCGCGCTCGCAAACGCCTACGTCGGCCTCGGCCGCTCCGACGCAGCGGACGAGACGTTTCGTCGCGCTGTGGAGGTCAATGCGCGCGCGCACCGCCCGCGGCCGGACGCGCACGCGTCGTACGCGATCTTCCTGCTGCGTCTCGATCGTCGGAAGGAGGCGGAAGCCGAAATACGGCGGGCCGCGGCGCTCGACCCGGACGCGCCGCTCGTGCGGGACGCCCAGCGGGCACTCGCGCGCCGGGGGCGATCCGTGTCGCCGGCGCCGGGCGCAACCCTGCCGCCACCGTATTTCGTCGATATCGCTGCAGCCGCGGGGATCGATTTCCGCCTGCAGCATTCCCCGACACCCGCCAAACACCAGATCGAAACGATGGCTGGCGGCGTCGCCGTCCTGGATTACGACCGGGACGGTCTGTTTGACCTGTATTTCACGAACGGCGCGGAGAGTCCGTCGCTGCGCCGTTCTGGTCCCTCGCAGTGGAACCGGCTGTACCGCAATCTGGGCGACGGTCGGTTCGAGGATGTCACCGGCCGCGCCGGCGTGCAGGGCGACGGCTACATGAGGGGCGCCGCTGCCGCCGATTTCGACAACGACGGCTTCCCCGATCTGTTCGTCGCGGGCGTGGGCCGCAGCATTCTGTATCGCAACAGCGGCGACGGCACCTTCCGAGACGTGACAGCCGGGGCAGGAATCACCAGCACACATCCAGTCCGCGGACCGCTGTGGAGCATCCACGCTGCCTGGCTCGACTTCGACCGCGACGGCTGGCTCGATCTCTTTGTCGTCAACTACTGCGTCTGGGACCCCACGACCGAGCCGTTCTGTGGACCCGGTCCCGGACAGCGCACGTATTGCCACCCGGATCGGTACGCGCCCCTGCCAAATCAGCTGTTCCGCAACAACGGGGACGGCACGTTCACCGACGTCTCGGCCGCATCCGGTGTCGGCCGGCATCTCGGCAAGGGCATGGGAGCGGCGGTCGCCGACATCGACGGCGATCGGTGGCCAGACGTCTTCGTCGCCAACGACGCGGTGCCCAATTTCCTGTTCCGCAATCGCGGAGACGGCACGTTCGAGGAGGTTGCGGGGACGTGGGGCGTGGCGGTGAACCAGTTCGGCACGGCGGTGTCGGCGATGGGTGCGGACCTGCGCGACGTCGACAATGACGGGCTCGTCGATCTGTTCGTCACCGACCTCACGAACGAGGGCTTTCTGCTGTTCAGGCACGCCGGCACGTGGTACGAGGACGCGTCCGACGTCGCGCGCGTCACGCTCGCCACGCTCCCGTACACCGGCTGGAGCAATCCTGTGGCCGACTACAACAACGACGGCTGGAAGGATCTGTTCTCGGCCAATGGCCATGTCATCGACAACATCGAGCTGATGCAGAGCCGGACCTATCGTCAGCCCAATACGCTGCTGCTGAACAACGGGGATGGTACCTTTCGGGATGTCTCCTTCCAGACTGGCGCTGATCTTGCACGCCCTGCCGCGCATCGAGGCGCAGCCGTCGTCGACATCGACAATGACGGACGGCTGGACCTCGTCGTGACGGCGCTCGGCGACCGGCCGAAGTTGCTGCGAAACCTCGCCGCATCCGACGGCCGCTGGATCACCCTGCGGCTCGTCGGCGTGACCTCCAATCGTGACGGGCTCGGCACGATCGTCCGCGTGACGCGCGACGACGGGCAGGTGCTCGTCAACCATGCGACCACGTCGGTAGGCTTCGCGTCGTCGAGTGATCCCCGGGTGCACGTGGGACTGGGCCGCGCCGCCTCCGTGGCGCGGATCGAGTTGTTGTGGCCGAGCGGCGTGCGCCAGATCATCGAACGGCCGCAGCTCGATACGGTGCTGACGATCGAGGAGCCGGTCGAGGACGAGCGCTCCTCTGAACGGGACTCACGATCGCCGAAGTGTGATGATCTTCTCCTCCCGCCGCCGCTTTCTGAAGCTCCTCGGTGCGAGCCCACTTGCTGTCCTGTTGCACCGGCGCCATGAGGGGGCCGTCCCCGACACAGGCGACGGCGTGCCGCGTCGCAGCTTCTCGGGTGTCTATCCACACCTCGCCTTCTACAACGACGAGAACGAGTGCGGTGTCGGCGCGGTGGTCGCGTGGGCGGGCCGCCTGAACGGGTAGAGGCGGTGGTTCGCCATCTCGATCATGCCGCCAAGGTAGGAGGGCTTCCGGCGATCGAGGAAGCGGTCGGTCTCGGGCGTGTTGCTGTACCACTCGCCATCCCGCTGCAGGAACCCGAGCGCGACCAGAGTGTCGAGAAAGTCGCGCGCAGACTCGACGGCGCTCAGGAGCACCTTCGAGGGCCAGAAGGCGAAGGCGGTCTGCAGGATCTTCTCGGTCTGCCTACCCTTGCGTCGGTGCGCCAGTGCCAGCAGGCAGGCGTCCGTGAGCTGCCGGTACCCCCTGCAGCGCGGCGTCCATACCTTGCCGCAGGCACCTGAACGCTCTCGCTATTGAGGAGCGCCGGCCTCACGGCAGCGGAATCCGGGCAGGTGACCCATGGGTCGCCCCTGCGAGCGTAGGGGCGAGGCATGCCTCGCCCAGGCTGTCACCGCGCAGCAGGCTGGACGCCTCCCGCGCGCAAGGCGCCACCCGTTTCCACCTTGTGGTCGCGCCGCCGATGCATGTAGAGTCTCGACATCTCAGCAGTTCGCCGACCTCGGTGACGAACGACCAGAGTCGAGGTGTGCCTCGCACGGTCAGGCGCCGGGGCACCGAAGCCACGGTCGGTACGACACGCGTGGGCTGCGGTCCGTCCACCGGTTCAATCAGGGCCGGCGCGGCGGACGGCAAACCTGACGGAAGGGGGACTCGCATGGCACGGAGCAAGTTCGTCGGTGGCGTGGGCGTCGGGGTCGTCATGGCGGGCATCGCGCTGGCGATGTCCGGGGGAGGCGCGGTGGGCCAGGCGCAGGTGCCGGCCGAGCCGTCGGAGGTGCTCAGCGTCGCCATCGCGCAGGTGAAGCCGGCCGCCTGGTCGCAGTTCATCGACATGCAGCGCGACGAGACGGTGCCGATGCTGAGGAAGGCCGGCACGCCGTGGCGGATGGTGTGGGCCTCGGGCGTCTTCGCGGAGGGCTTCACCGCCGTCTCGGTGACGCCGGTCCCCAAGATGGCCCAGTACGACCAGCCCGCTCCGGCCATCCGGGTGCTCGGCGAGGAGCGCGCGCGCGCGTACAACGAGAAGCTGCGCGAGATGGTCTCCGAGGTGCGGACGTCCATGATTCGGACCCGGCCCGACCTGAGCTTCCGCACCGCCCCCGACGCCACTCCCAAGCTGGCCGTCGTGGCCACGATAAGCGTGGTGCCCGGCCGCACGGCCGACTTCGAGGCGGTGATCAAGAGCGACGTGATGCCGGCCATGAAGAAGGCCGGCGTGCAGACCTACTCGGTCTCTCAGACGGTGCTCGGCGGCAACGTCAACGAGTACACGACGCTGACGTATCTCGACAACTACGCCGCGATGGACCAGCCCTGGGGGCTCGAGAAGGCGCTCGGGCAGGAGGGGATGCTGGCGCTCGGCAAGAAGTTTTCAGGCATCATCGAGCACCACGAGCGCATGGTCGTGCGCTTCATGCCCGAACTGAGCTTCCAGGCGGGGGCCCCGCAGGGCTCGCGCTAGGGGTCTGCGCGGCAGAAAACGCTCCGACCGGCCGGCCGGTAGTAGTTCTTCACCCGTCGAACGCCTCGAGAGGTGTCGGCTTCATCGCGGTCAGTGTCGGATATGACGGCCGGCTGGCCGGAACCGTTCTGGTCAGCCGACGGTCGCCGCGCCGGGCGTCTCCCTCCGGCTGAGTTTGATCGCGCCGGTGGCGAAGCTCAGCACGACCAGAATGGCGATGGTGAGTGTCAGGTCTGGAGCTCCCTCCCACATCGCGCGGAGCGGCACGCCTGCCAGCCGCGGTGCCATGAAGACGCCAAGCAGCGGCAGCACGATATCGAAGGTGATCACCGACGATCGCTTCAGTTTCGGGCCCCTGTTCGCGATCGCGCGGACGAGCCCCCGAACCGCGAAAGTGACGAGAAGCAGCGACAGGACCGCGATCACGAGATAGGTCTGTCGAAGAGGCCTTATGCCGGAGGGGACAGGCCGTTCTTCGAGCAGCGCGACGACCCCGGCTGCGATCTCCCGCGTGTGGTCGGCGAACATCGAAGAGACGTCGGTCAGTACGATCACGCCGCTCTGCGATTGCGGCAGCATGACGACCGCTCCGCGGTACGACGGCAGTGCTCCGCCATGCCACAGCGACGGAACTCCAGCGGTGGTCCCCTCCCGCCAGCCCATGGCGTACGCAAACTGTTCTGACTTCCCGACGCCCGTGTGAAGCAGTTCCCGGCTCGCAGGACTGAGATCTGCGGACCCGCTCCGAGTTGCGAGAGTACGAATCGGCCGAGGTCGTCGGCAGACGTGACAATCGAGGCCGTCGGGAGCCGCCCCGGCTCCCAGCGGTACGTCGAGGGACCTGCCACACCCCACCAGAAGTTGTGCCCGCGGGCCGCGCCGTCATCCGTCGTGCCGGAGCTCGAGCTCATGCTCAACGGTGCGAAGACGTGGCGCTGCAGATACGCCGCAAAGGGTTCCCCGCTGACGACTTCGACGATACGTCCGAGGATCTGGTAATTGGGACTCGAGTAGATGTGCAGGCTGCCCGGCTCCGCGGCCAGACGGATGTCGCGGAGCGCGGCGACATGCTCGGCCAGCGATGCATTCCTGGAGGGGGCACGCGGGGCGTCGGCCGGAATCCCACTGGTCTGGTTCAGCAGGTGACGCATGGTGACGAGGTTCGTTGAAGGGTCGGTGAACTCGACCTCCGGGAGATAGCGACGCATCGGTGCGTCGAGCTCCAGAACGCCGGCGTCGACGAGCGTCATGAGTGCCGTGGCCGTCAGCGATTTGCTGAGCGAACCGATGATCACCGGCTGTGACGAGTCGAGCGAGCCGAACCCGCGGTGGTGGATGATCTCTCCATTTCGAATGACGACGAGGGCAGACCGGGCACGAGATGATCCCCCATCTTTTCAATGACGTAGCGGTCTACGTGAGGCAGGGACGAGCCGATGGCTCCTGTCGCTACGAGAGGGATCAGAAGCGCCGTAAGCAATCTCATCGGTGCTGCCCCATAGAGGCTCGCGACGTGTTCCTCGACGGCCTCGTCGAAGGTCACGCCGCTGATCCAGGCGCAGAACGACTCGAAGTCGGGTTCGACGTCACGCCCGCCGGGTTCACTCGGTGAGGTCGGCAAGGTCGATCGCGCGGAAGCACGAGCGATCCAGCCGAGGCAGCTGTGCGCGCGGGGTGGCCTCGCGCGCGGATGCCCGGATCCGGGTCGTCACGCGTGGGAGCGATGATGCGCCGATCCGAGTCGATCAGTTCGCCAGCGGTCTGACAGTGCTGTTGTACTACTTGATGCCGACCACCATCGAGTCCGGGCCGACCAGGTGTTCCACGCGCGCCGACGAGAAGCCCGCCTCCTTCATCCACCCGACGCAGTCCGCGCCGGTGTAGTCGAACCCCCCGGGCGTCTCGATCAGCATGTTCAGGCTCATCATCAGCCCGAACGCGTTCGTGCTCCGCGCGTCGTCGATGATGGCCTCGTAGACGATCAGCGCGCCGCCTGCGTGAATCGCCTCGAACGCCTTCCGGATCAGCATCTTCTTCGTCGGCAGGTCCCAGTCGTGCAGGATGTGCCCCATCGTCACGACGTCCGCCTTGGGCAGATCGTCGTCGAAGAAGCTGCCGGGGACGAAGCGGACGCGATCGGCGATGCCGGCCCGCTGCGCGTACTCGTCGAAGATGGGCGCCACCTCCGGCAGGTCGAAGCCCATGCCCTCCAGGTGCGAGTTCGCGAGCGCGATCTGCACGGCCAGGTCTCCCTGCGCCGTCCCCACGTCCACGTACGTGCGGTAGTCCTTCGCAGTCTGGCGGTAACCCGCTGAAAAGGCAACGGCGCCCAGGGACATCCGGGGAGACATTCGCCGCAACCGGCTTGGACGGTCGCAGCCAACCGCGAGCCGCGACACCCTCCTGAACTCGCAACTCCCACGGGCAAAGGAGCTTCGCCGAGCCAGGGCCGGCGGGCGGCTATGGCTGCGGGCGTCCCGCGGCCAACGGTGGCAGGTGGAGAGAGCAGGCAAAGACCATGTGTCCGCCCCTCAACGACGTACGAACACACCACGGCGGTTCGATCGTGCGGCGTTGCCTGCGAGCGGCGGCCATTTGCCCGGCGTTGGCAGCCGACACAGGGCACCTGGCTGGCACGACGCCGCGAACTCGCCAGATGGCAACAGCTTCCCGGCGTGGGGCGGTTCCATGCTTCCGCAACATTCGCTGCGAGCGGTGGCAGGTAGCGCAGTCCCGTCGATCGAGAGCGGCGATCGCTACACATCGGCCATCCGGCCGCTGAGGCTGTCAATCCCGCGTCTTACGCCGAGCGGCGCGTGGCTGCGGCAGGCCGACGGCCAGCGTTATACTCCGCGGCATGGGTGCCAGTCGATGGATCCTGTTGCGGACGTCGGGTGCGGCGGGCGTGCTGCTGCTCGCCCTCGCGGTACTGGCGGGTCTGCGCACGGCGCCTGCCACCGCGCAGCAACCGGCGTCTCCGCCGCCTGGCGCCGAGACGCGCGACCGGTATCTCAATCCGCGCGAAACGGATCTGTCGCTGTCTCTGGAGGTGGACCCGGCCGAAGTCCCGGAGGTGCCGCCTGTCGAGCCGGACCGCGCGCTCGAGACGTTTCGAGTCGAGCAAGGCTTCCGCCTGGAGCTCGTCGCGCACGAGCCGATGGTCGTCGATCCCGTTCAGATGGCCTTCGACGAGCGCGGCCGTCTCTACGTGGTCGAGATGCGCTGGTACCAGTCGGAGATGCGCAGCGACCTGATGTTCGACGAGCGCATCGGGCGCATCCGGCTGCTCGAGGACACGACGGGCGACGGGCGTTTCGACAGAAGCACGATCTTCGCCGACCGGCTCCGGTATCCGTCGGCGGTCTTCCCGTACGCCGGCGGCGTCTTCGTCGGCGCCGAACCCGACATCCTGTACCTGAAGGACACGAACGGCGACGGCGCCGCCGATCGCCGGGAGGTGGTGTTCACCGGGTTCGGCAATCACCGCGATCGGCTGGACAGCCAGATGTTCCTGAACAGCCTCGCATGGGGGCTCGACAATCGCATCCACGGGGCGAAAGGGCACGGCGGCACGATCGTCCACGCGGCGGCGCCTGAGCAGCCGCCGGTGGATCTGCGCACGCGCGATTTCTCGTTCGACCCGCGCACGCGGCGCCTGCGCCCCGAGAGCGGCGGCGGCAAACAGGGACTGTCGTTCGACGACTACGGCCGAAAGTTTGTCTCCACGCAGTCGAGCCCGTTCCTGATGATGATGTACGAGGAGCGGTACGCCGGGCGGAATCCCTCCTACACGCCGCCCCGCGCGCTCGTGGACATCGCGCTGGCCCGGGATGAAACGACCGATCGCCAGCGCGTCGGGCGCATCAGCCCCGAAGAGCCGTGGCGCCGTATCCGCAACCGGTGGCGGGCGGAAGGCGTCTTCGCGGGGCCGCCGCCGCAGCCGTCGGGCTACATCACTGCCGCGACCGGCGTGACCGTGTACCGCGGCGACGCGTTCCCGGCCGAGTACCGGCAGAGCGCCTTCGTCGGCGCCAGCGCGAACAATCTCGTGCACCGCCGCATGCTGGAGCCCGACGGCGTCGGTTTCCGGGCGCGCCGCGTGCCTGGGGACACGGAGTTCCTCGCGTCCACCGACATCTGGTTCAGGCCCGTCGCGTTTGCGAACGGGCCGGACGGCGCGTTCTATGTTGCCGATCTCTATCGCGAGATCATCGATTTCTCGGACGGCGTACCCGAGTCGATCAAGCGTTTCAAGGATCTGAACCGCGGCAACGATCGCGGCCGCATCTACCGCATCGTCCCGGAGGGGTTCCGGCAGCCTCCGCCGATCGATCTCGGCCGCTCCACCACGTCGGAGCTCGTCGAGACGCTTGCGCACGCGAACGCCTGGCACCGCGAGACGGCGGCGCGGCTGATCTACACGCGGCAGGACAAGGCGGCGATCCCCGCGCTGCTGCGGCTCCTCGAGACGTCGGCCTCGCCGCTCGGCCGGCTGCACGGGCTCTATGCGCTCGACGGCCTGGATGCGCTCGCTGAGCCGTACGTCCTCGCCGCGCTGGCCGACGCCGACGCCGGCGTGCGCGAGCACGGCGTCCGGCTGTCGGAACGGATCGTCGCCGCTCACGGCGTTTCGGATGCGCTGTGGGCTGGCCTGGAGGCTGCTGCCGCCGACCCGGCACCGCGCGTGCGCCACCAGCTCGCCTTCACGCTCGGTGAGGTTGCGCATGCCGAGCGCGTCGACCTCGTGGCCAGCCTCCTGCACCGCGATCTGGACGAACGGTGGATGCAGGTGGCCGCACTCACGTCGACGGCCCTCGAGGCGGGGGAGCTGTTCGATCGTGCGATCGCGCATTTCCCGATCGACACGGCGTCGGGACAGGCGCTCGTCGCGGAGCTGCTTCGGGTAATCGGCCACCGCAATCGCGGGCGGGAACTCCTCGCGGCGTTCCGCTTCCTCGACGGCCTGACGGATCCCGTGCGGGCGTTTGCGCTCGTCTCTCCGCTCGCCGACGGGCTGCAGCGCGCCGACGTGCCGCTCGCGCTCTTCCAGGCGCAGCTGCAGCCAATCCTCGATCATGCGCGGGCCTCGATGGTCGACCGCGCCGCGCCGGAGGCGGTCCGCGTCGAGGCAGTAGGGCTCGTGGGCCGCGCCGAATCGACGCCCGCGACGGTCGCGGCCCTGATGTCGCTCGTCTCGCCCGATCAGCCGCGCGCCGTGCAGGCGGCGGCCATCGCCGCCGTCTCACGGCTCGACGATGCGGCGATCGCGGGGCCGTTGGTGCAGCGCTGGCCACAGTTCACGCCCGCTCTCAGGCGTGAGGTCCTGCCTCTCCTCCTCGCGCGCCCGGAACGCGCCATTGCCCTCGTAGCCGCGGTGGGGAAGGGCAGCGTCCTGCCGAACGAGCTGACGCCGACGCAGATCGCGTTCCTCCGCGCTCACAGGAACGCGGACGTGCGCCGTGAGGCGGCCCGCGTGTTCGCGGCGCCCACGCGCGCAGACCGGCAGGCGATCATCGAGCGCTACCTCCCCGCGCTCGCGCTTCCAGGGCACGCCGGGCGCGGGCGGGCGACCTACCGCGCGCGCTGCGCCTCCTGCCATCGACACGACGGTGAAGGGTACGCGCTCGGCCCCGACATCGTCATGATGAGGACGTCCACACGCGAGGAGATCCTGACGCACACGCTGGATCCGAATCGGACCGTGGAGGCGGGTTACCGTCTGTATCTGATCGAGACCACCGACGGCGCGACGATCATGGGGATCATCGAGCAGGAGACCGACGAGCTCGTCCGGCTGCGCCAGCCGTTCGGCGCCGGCGACACGCGCCTGCGCGCCAGCATCGCGCGCATTCAGGCGATGGAGCAGTCGATGATGCCCGACGGGCTCGAGCAGGGACTGTCGCTCCAGGACATGGCCGACCTGCTGGAATTTCTGGTGATCGGTGATCGGTGATCGGTGATCGGGCCCCGCCAGGGCGGGTTCCGCGTAGCGGGCCCGCCGTGATGGCGCGCACCGCTGCGAGGGTGACATCGCATGTGCTCGTCGTCTCGATTGACGGCCTCCGTCCTGACGCGATCGACAGATTCGGCGCGTCGACACTGCAGCGCCTGATCCGCGAGGGGAGCACACGCTGGCGGCCAGCACGATCACCCAGAGCAAGACGCTGCCCTCGCACACGTCCATGCTGACCGGGGTCTCTCCAGAGCAGCATCAGGTTCTGTGGAACAACGTCATCACTGCGGACACCGAGCTGGTCGAGGTCCCCACCATCTTCCGGGTCGCCCGCGCGAAGGGATTTCGAGCCGCCGCATTCTTCAGTAAAGCGAAGTTCCAGCCGCTGCAGCAGCCGGGCACGCTCGACTACTCTCAGGCGCCCGGCGGATGGTTCGGGCGGTGGGCGAGCCGCAAGACAGTGTCCGACGTCGAGAAGCACCTTGCCACATCGCGGCCGCATCTGATGTTCGTGCACCTCTCCGACCGGACCGGGCGGGACACAGCGTTGGATGGATGAGTCCGGCTTACGGACGCGCGGTTGTCGCGGCCGATGCCGGTGTCGACCGTTTGCTGACAGCGGCCGATCACGCCTACGGCAGCGGTCAGTACACCGTCATCGTGACCGCGGATCACGGCGGACACGGCTTCGATCACGGAAGCGACGACGCCAGCGACGTCACCGTTCCGTGGATCGCGTGGGGACGGGGCGTGCGGGCGGGCCAGCTGGCGGACAGTACGGTTCGAACGATGGACGTGCTCGAGGCTCCCCGACCCTCCTCCACCTCACACCTCCGCCTCGTGCTCCTCGTAAACGTCGATCGATTCCGTTACGACAACCTGGCGCGTTTTGCGGAGGGCTACACCGGGGAGACTTGCGCGCCTGCTGCGTGAAGGCGCAAGCTTCATGAACGCGCCTGACCATGCCGCGCCGGGGGCGCAACCCGGCGACGAGTGGGATCGTCGGGAACGACTGGTTCGATCGCGACGTCGGCACGAACGTCACGAGCGTTTCCGACGCGCAGGTCAGGCAGCTTGGCGGCTCCAGGTGACGACGGTGGCTGACGAACTGAAGCTGACCGCGCGCGCTCGCGGAGCACTCAAGTGTTGGAGGCCTGCGGCAAGCAATCGGAGATGAGATCCGCATCCTCCTGAGACGGAGGCCACGTTCACCCGGATGGAGTAGCAACGCATGACGCTCGTATCGGCCTCGGCGCCCGCGGCAACGGTTCTGATTCGCATCATGGTGGGCGCCGTGTTCTTGACCGAAGGTATTCAGAAGTTTCTCTATCCTGCGGAGGTGGGGGCCGGTCGCTTCGCGAAAATCGGCATCCCGCAGGCTGAGTTGCTCGGTCCGTTCGTCGGGAGCGTCGAGATCGTGTGCGGCACGCTCGTGATCCTCGGACTGTTCACGCGCATCGCCGTGGTTCCGCTGCTTGGTGTCATGGCGGTGGCGTTCGTGACCACCAAGATCCCGATCCTTTTAGGGCAGGACCTCGGCCCCTTCCAGGTACGTCAGCTTCCGTATTACGGATTCTGGGGATTCGCGCACGAGAGCCGCACCGACTTTTCCATAGTGATGGGATCGCTCTTCCTCCTCCTCGCCGGCCCCGGCCGGTTGTCTCTGGACGAGCGACGGACCCGCAGACGGTGACGACTTCCGCCACGCGGAGAGAGGACGGGCAGCGGATCCCGCCCCCCCGGCCGTTGCCTCCCGTGCTCCATCGGGACCTGGGCCTGCTGGATGCCGTCGGCATCGGCTTCGGTGCGATCGTCGGGGCCGGCATCTTCCTGGTGACCGGGGCGGGCCGGATCGACTGTTCACCGAACTCGATCGACGCGAGCAATCGTAGTGGCGTCACCGCGCCGCGGCTCATCGCACAACGTTACGCGGACGCAGCACGATGACTGGTTCCAATATTGGCGCGACTCGGTTATTGGCCACGTTCCTGGTGGTGGGTGTCGTCGCAGGCGAGCCACAGACGCGGCCAACGCTGAACGCACTCACGGTACCTGGTGAAGCGTTGCCGAGCGAGTGTGCACTCAAGCAGCCGGTAGTGAGGCCGGTACCGAGCTCACGCGCGGAGGGAACCACCATCCGCAGTGTGGAGTGGCCGCCATTTCCCACGAATCCTTGGTCCGGCACCGATCGCAGGCTCGTAACGGAGGTCCGCAAGGTCATCGACGGTACGCCACGTCTCCCAGACGGACCGCCGCTGGATCGAGCCGACGCCGCGGCCTTTCTGTTGAAGTTGGCTGACAACGTTCTGGAGGCGTACCGCGCGGCCTATGTCTCGGCAGATGGTTCGCCGGTTGATGTCTGGGCGGTCAGGTTCAACGACGACTCGCTGGCGAATCCAGAGCGACGGCCGGGCACGATGAATTCACCGCGTGGGTTCAGGAGTCGATTGGTACAGGGCGCCACCGTTGTGCTTGTGACTGCGCCATCCTCAAATGAGTGCGTTCGGGCCGTCGACGCCTACATCCGAACGCTGAAGTGAGTGAACGGCCTGGTTGATCCTTGAGTTGCATCCACCAGATATTCAACCGGGACAGCCGTGAATGCCGGTCGAGGCGAACGGTGCGCCGTTGTCGGTGCGGATAGCATCGGGCTCCGATCGTGCGAAACAGGCGGCGAAACGAGATTCGCATTCACGGTGCTGCGCGCCGGCCAAACGCTCCGGCTACTTCGCCGTGGGCGGGTTCGCAACCATGCCAAGCGCGCGTTGCTGGAACTGGAAAATGGGCAGCGCGTGCTGCTGTAGCGGCTAGGCGCGGACCGCGTCGGTGATCGCCTTGAGCACCGAATCGGCGGTGTACGGTTTGGCGAGAAAACGCATCACGCCCGGGACCTGCGCGGCCTGCTGTGCGCCCAGCCCGCTGGCCGCGACCACGCGCACGCCGGGGTTGATTTCGCGCACCGTCCGAATCAGCGCCGCACCGTCCATCCCCGGCATGGTCATGTCGGTGAACAGCACCTTGATCTCGCTGCGATGTTGCGTGAACAGCCTGACGGCTTCGTCGCCGCTGGCCGCCGCGAGCACTCGATAGCCGAATGATTCCAGGACCAAGGTGGTCATACGAAGAATGGCGTCCTCGTCGTCGACCATTAGGACCAGCTCCCCCGCGCCGCGATCGGTCATGCGCCGCGCCGGGGTCGCCGCCGGCGTCGCCGCCGGCGTGGAGCGTTCGGCGAGCGCCGGCAGACACACGATGAACGTAGTGCCGCGTCCGACGGTGCTCTCGACGCGCATGAAGCCGCCGTGACTCTTGACGATCGCGAGAGAGGTCGACAGGCCAAGCCCCGTCCCTTTGCCGGTGGCCTTGCTGGTGAAGAACGGCTCGAACATGCGATCGAGCACCGGCGGCGGTATGCCCGTGCCGGTGTCGGTGACGCGGATGACGACGTAATCGCCGGGTGTGACGGCGGGATCGAGGTCGGCCTGCCGTTGAACGATCGCCTCAGTGCCGGCGGAGAGCGTGAGTATGCCTCCTTGCGGCATGGCGTCGCGCGCGTTGACGCACAGATTGATCATCACCTGCTGCAGCTGCGTCGCATCGCCGAGCACGCTGACGCCCTCCTCCACCGTCGTCCGCACGAGGATGTTCTTCATGAAGGTGTCGTTGGCGAACTTCTCGACTTCTTTCAGCAGCCGGGCGACGTCGACGGCGGCACGATCGCCTTCGACGCCGCGCGCAAAGCTCAGCACCTGGCGCACCATCTCGGCGCCGCGGCGCGCGCTCGCCTCGACCGTGTTCAGAATCTGATCCCGTTCCGTGTCGGTCGGGTTGTCCTTGAGCAACTCGATCGACATCAGCACCGGCGCCAGCGTGTTGTTCAGATCGTGCGCGATGCCGCCGGCCAGCGTGCCGATGCTTTCCATCCGCTGCGCGCGGAGGAACCGGCGCTCGAGTTCCTTGCGCTCGGTGATGTCGGTCTCGATCACGAGTACGGCGGAGGGCGCGCCCGCGACGTCCCGCACCAGCGTCCACCGGCTCTCCACCGTCAGCGTCGTGCCGTCGCGTCCTGCAACCGACAATTCTCCCTGCCAGCCGCCCTGCTGCAACAGTATCCGCATCGCCTCATCGAAAACCGCGGGATCCGGGAAGAACCGTTCGCGCACCGATTGCCCGATGACGTCGTTCTCGGACCACCCGTAGAGCAGATGCGCGCTTCGGTTGTAGAAGGTCACGCGATGTTCGAGGTTGCGGACCAGGATGGCATCGCGGGCCTGATCGAGCAGCGACGCCTGTTCGGCGATGCGTGACAGCGCGCGGTTGCGCTCGCTCAAGTCGCGGATGAAGGCGGTCACGACGGGCCCGCGTGCCGACGACTGTTTCGACAGCGTCAGCTCGAGCGGAAACTCGCTGCCGTCGGCGCGTAAGCCGATCAATTCGAGGCGTTGCCTGGTGATGGGCGTATCGGGGTTGGCCAGGTGCCGCCGCACGCCTTCGCGATGCGCGGCCCGCATTCGCTCAGGCACGATCAGATCAGCCAGGTCCTTACCCATCACCTCCGCGCGCCGGCGTCCGAACATTGTTTCGGCCTTCGGATTGAACTCCGTCACGCCGCTGCCGTCCATACTGACGACGGCGTCGAAGCTGGATTCGACGATCGATTGATAGTGGGCATCGCGTTCGCGCAGCCGCATCTCGGCGGCGTGGCGCTCGATGGCGTAGCGAATGACGCGCGAAATCACCCCCGCGCCAATCTCCGACTTGACCAGGTAGTCCTGCGCGCCGGCTTGCACGGCGGCCACGGCGAGTTTGTGATCGCTCAGCCCCGACAGAATCACCACCGGCGCGCCGGCTGCCCGGTGCACGCGGTGCAAGGCCTCCAGTCCCTCGCTGTCCGGCAGGCTTAGGTCGAGCAGCACCACGTCGATTCCGCCCTTGGCGAGGTGGGCAAGCGCGTCGCGCAGCGAGCCCGCAGGCGTGATCCGGAACGATCCATCGGACACCGACAGGGCGTCGATGATGTACGCCGAGTACTCGGCGTTATCCTCGACGAGCAGGACGTGGACCGCGTCTGCCACTCCGTATAGCTTCTCCCATTTGCTCTCCGTTGCGCGGAAGTAATGCGGCTCAGCTAGACTGCGCGGACGCGCAGAGTGTCCCGTCGGGGTTTCATCGCGTCAAGCGGCGCCGCCGTAGATGGAGCGGCTCGCCCACTCGGTCCAGCGCATGGACGCCGCTGGTGCGTCGCCGGCGCGGCGGTGACCACGGAGAGAAGGCAGTCGGCGCGTGACGCTCGACTCCAACGGACCACCAGTGCGCACACGAGAGCGACGACGCGGGGAGGGATTCACGGGGTGGCGAGCCGCTCGTGATCGGTCCGGGGTCTCGTCCCCCGGAGCACCGAGCGCGCGAGGCCGCCCGCTCGCCCCGTCGGACGTCGGGATTATTCGACGCGCCGCCTCCGCGGGCTCCTTGGCTCATGCGGAGCCCGCTCCGGCGGGAGCCTGTCTCGACGGTCGACCGATACTCAGGGGCTTGACAATCGGTAGCCTCATAGAAGGAAGCCTTAGCGCCTCTCGAAGGTAACGGAAGGTCCGTTGGACTAAACCGGAACGCGTGCCGCAGGTGTCCGCCGTGCGCCAACCGTGGGCATCGTCGAACCGCGTCAGGAGCGTGCACGCCCGTCACGCCCAGTGTCTCGAGAAGCACACGTCGCAGCAGACCGAGCGCCACCGCGTCAAAGAGCAGCACTCGCTCGTTGGCGAAGCGGGTAAGGCCCCCCTTCGGCTCGAAGCGCCAGCCGTTCCGCAGACGAGGTCGGATGCACGCAATACCTCTTCATGAGGACAGCATCGACCAGACCACCCGCCACTCGCCTGGGTGCGGCGCCCGCTGACGGCGTGCGTTTACCCGAGACGACCAACGTCGGCGATGTCCGGCTGCAGGTGGCGGACCTCCAGCGGTCGCTCGCGTACTGCCGCGAGGTGCTCGGCCTTCGCGTGATCGAGGCGTCGGTCGACGTCGCGCGGCTCGGCGCACCGGGTGTGGACGCGGCACTGGTCACGTTGCCGGGCGTGCCAGGCACGACGCCGGTCCGCAAACGCGGCGCGTTCGGACTCTGTCACGTCGCGATCCTGCTGCTGGATCGCGCGTCGCTCGGCCGCTTGGTGGCGCACCTCGCGTCGCTCGGCGTGTAGGACGTGCCCGCTGGAAACGGCCCCACGGCCGTCTGCAGCCGTCCGTGCACGCGGCGATGGATGCGCAGGATGCCCTGCAGTGCCGCGTCGTACTCGGCGGGGGTGCCGAAGGTCAACCGCGTCATCGCGCGCACCGTGTGGTGCAGCCGCATCGCCGCACGCAGCGGTCCTTCCCTGAAGCGGCTGTGCTCCGCGACGCCCGCTGCCACCAGCGGGTGGGCCAGCTGGAGCAGGATGGCGCGGCTCCACCCGGCCAAGCCGATACGCTCCGCGTTGATACGCTCGGAGACGGTCACGTGCGCCGACGCGGCTACCGCGGTGCACCCGTGCCATGCGCGACACGGTAGATGACGCCATTGGTGTCGTCTGACACCAGCAGCGAGCCATCGTGGGCGACGGCGATGCCGGCCAGCCGGCCGAAGTGCGCAGCACCATCGGCGCTCAGGAACCCGGCCAGGAAGTCTTCGAATCGCGTGGGCACTCCCTTCTCGAAGCGCACGCGTGCCAGCTTGTAGCCACTCGGCTCCGCGCGATTCCACGAGCCCCGGAAGACGACGAACGCGTCCCCGCGATACTGCGCCGGGAACTGGGTGCCGGTATAGAACGTCATGCCAATCGGTGCGCTGTGCGCCGCATACTCGAGCACCGCGGGCTGGGTCTCGGCGCAATACTGTTCCTTCGACTGGTTTTCCTTCCCGAGGTCCTTCGGCTCGGCAACCGTAGCGTGGTCGGCCACGCGACGCCCGTAACAGAGTGGCCACCCGTAATCGGCGCCTTCCGTGATCTCGTTGAGCTCTTCGGGAGGGACCCGGTCGCCCTTCCAGTCGGCGCCGTTGTCCATGCCCCACAGTGCCTTCGTCTCGGGATGCCAGCCAAAACCGATGGTGTCGCGCAAGCCGCGAGCGAACGTCGTGCGCTCATCGCCCCCCAACGACGTCCGCAGCATCGTCGCATGCTCCTTGTTGGCTTCGGCGCAGTCGTTGCAGCTGCTACCCACCGAGATGTAGAGCATCCCGTCGGGCCCGATCGCGATCGTTCGTCCGCGGTGCTGCCCGCCGTCCGGCAGGTTCTGCACAATCTCGCGCGGCGCAGAGAACCCGCCATCGGCGTCGATCGTAGCGGACCACACCGTGGTCGGCGACGCGAGGAAGACCTGCTGGTCGTGCAGGACGATGCCATGTACCTGCTTCAGGTCTGCCGCCACGACGCGCGGCCCGCCGGCGCGGCCGCCTTCGCCTGCGCGGAGCGCGATGACGTCGTTGGTCTCCCAACGCGTGACGTACACCGTGCCATCGGCGCTGACCGCCATCATGCGTGGACGTCCGACGTTCTCCGCAAACACGCTGACCGCGAAGCCGTCCGGAACGGTGAGCCGTTCGACGACCTCCGGCGAAGGCGGACGTGCAGCTGGCTTGTTGATGGTACCCGTCACCGATGTCTTCGGGGCCGGCTTCTGGGCCGCGAGGGGTGCTGTGAAGTCCACGGGGGCCGTCAACACGAGCAGCCCGGCTATCAGGTACGACCTGGTCATGCGTTCCTCCCCCGAGAATGATTGAACGTCGACGTGCTCTGACAGTCTCGCACTTTCGCGTGCGGCCGTGCGTCTGATCCTGCTACGCGTCAGCCGGCTTCCCCCTCAACGGGAGTATCGAAATGGAGCACGTCTTCCCCGATGCCCAGAGATTCGTACAGGTTGAGGACATGTCCCGTCGCACATCTTAACGTTCAGCCCGCTGCCGACAAGGAAAACCGGGTCGGGCGAAAAACTTACCTGCGCCCGGGCCGGCGGGCGAGACTGGCGACGGTGGCGACGAGTTCCGTCGGCTCGACCGGCTTGGCCACGTGGCTTTGGAACCCTGACAGCAAGGCCCGCGTCCGGTCTTCGCTCCGGGCGTACGCGGTCAGCGCCACGGCCGGGACGTCGCCCCCCTCGTCGGGTGGCAACGCCCGGATCATGCGGATCAGCGCGTACCCGTCCTCCCCCGGCATGCCGATGTCACTGATCACGACATCCGGCTTCGCCCGCCGCAAGGCCTCCAACGCCTCCGATGCCGACGCGGCGGTCGTCACCACGGCCTCGCAGTTCTCCAGCAGCCGCTTCACCAGAGCACGGGCGTCCGGCTCGTCGTCCACCACCAGCACGCGGACCCCGCTTAACTTCACGCAGGCGTCGTCATCGGCGTGGTACTCGCCGGAAGCGGCTTGCGGGTGACGCCGTTCGACATCCGGCTCCCGATCGGCGTGGACGGGCGTCAGTGGGAGCGTGACGGTGAACGTCGCACCCTTCCCGACGCCGGGACTCTTCGCCCGCACCGTCCCGCCGTGAAGCTCGACCAGTTGCTTGACGATGCTCAGGCCGAGGCCGAGGCCCCCGTGACGCCGGGCGGCGCTGCTGTCCGCCTGCCGGAAGCGGTCGAACACGTGGGGCAGGAACTCGGGGCTGACCCCCTCCCCGTCGTCGATGACGCTCACTTCAAGGTGGGAGTTGACCCGCTCCAGCAGCACCTGCACGCGACCCCCGCGCCCGGTGTGCTTCACGCTGTTGCTCAGGAGGTTCCAGAACACCTGCTGAAGCCGCGCCGGGTCGGCGGACACCGGCCCAGCGTGCGGGTCCAACACGACCTGTAGCCGGACGCCCTTCGCCACGGCGGCGGGCCGCACCGTCTCGACCGCCGCCTCGATCGCCGGGGCGAGCGGGACGCGCTGCACGTCGAGCCGCACTTTGCCCGCGATGATCCGGCTCATGTCCAGCAGGTCTTCGATGATCTTCGTCTGGGCGCGGGCGTTCCGCTCGATCACCTCCAGCCCCTGCCGCACGTCGTCGGCGTCGTGGGCCGCACCGCCGCCGCCGGCCCGCAGGATTTGCGACCATCCGAGGATCGCGTTCAGCGGGGTTCGCAGTTCGTGGCTGAGGGTCGCGAGGAACTCGTCCTTCATCCGGCTCTGTCGCTCGGACTCGGCCCGCGCCGCCCGCTCACCGGCCAGCAGCCGCTCCCGCTCCTCGGCCGCACGCCGCTGCTCCGTCACGTCGGTGTTTGTGCCGAACCACTGCACGACCTGCCCCGCCTCGTCCCGCAGCGGGGCCACGCGCGTCAGGAACGGGCGGAACGCCCTGTCGGCACCGCGCAACGGGAACTCCATATCGAACGGCTGGCCAGTGGCGATGGACGTTCTCCACCGCTCCAGCACGGCCGGCAGCACGGCCGGGTCGTGGACCTGCTGCCAGCCCCAGCCTTCCATCTGCTCGGGCGTCGTCCCCGTGTACTCGTACCACCGCCGGTTGTACCAGAAGATGTGCCCGTCCGGCTGGGCGGCCCACGCCAACTGCGGGATCGTCTCGGCCAAGTGCCGGAAACGCGCCTCGCTCTCGATCACCGCCGCCTCGGCCGTCTTACGCTCGGTCACGTCGAAGTGGACAAGCACGACTTCCTCCACCCGCCCGGCGTCGTCCATCACCGGATAGACGTGCGCCCCAACCCACCGGATCTGCCCGGCGTACTCGCCCCGATCCGGGAGGTACGGGATCGGATCGATCACCACCGCCTCGCCGGCGAACGCCCGCTCCACCAGCGGCATGACCCCCAGACGGACGAGTTCCGGGTCGCGGAGGATGTTGTAGTCGGTCAACTGGTCGAGCCTGATCCCGAACAGCCGCTCGAAGGCGCGGTTCACCTCCCGGGTCCGGCCGTCCGGCCAGAACAGCTGCGTGCTCAGTGGCGAGTTCTCCACCAGCCGCTGGAACCGGGACTCGCTCATCCGCCGCGCCTCGTCCGCTCGCCGGGCCTCGGCCAGCCGCCGCTCGGTCAGGTCGTGCATGACCACGACGGCCCCTACCTTCTGGCCGGCGGCGTCGAAGATCGCCCGCCCGCTGGCCGAGAGGTGGCGCGGCACGCCGCCCTTCGGGGCGATCACCATCTCCGCGTCCCGAACCGCCCCGTCCCGCAGAGCGCGGAACAGCGGCACCTGTTCCGTGGTCATCCGGGTCCGACCGTCGGGCAGGTACAGGTCGTAGTAGTCGGCCCATTGATCCGGCGGGAGCGGGGCCTCGGGCAGCCCGTGGAACTCCCGCGTGGCCCGGTTAAACAGTTGGAGCACCCCCTCGCCGTCACAGACGACGATGCCGTCCGCCGCGTGCTCCAGTACTGCCCGCAGGAAGTCCTGCTCGCGGTGCAGGGACGCCTCGGCCCGCGCCCGCTCGTCTACCTGCCGCCGCAACTCGTCGTTGGCGTCCCTCAGCCGCTCGTTGACCTCGGCCACCTCTCGCGCCCGCAGGAACGCCTCGGCCTCCACCTCGCCAACGCGGGCTTGTAGCTCGTGCGACCGCGGGTCTTGTTCGGCGGCGCGGGCCGTGAGGCGGACGAACTCGGTCACGTCCTCGACGCGGTGGATGATCTGGACGACGTCCCCGCCAGGCCCGAGCACCGGGGTGTTGAAGGGACTCCAGTACCGCTCCTCGAACCCGCCGGCGTCGGGGCGGCCGATGTCGTACTTCTGGACGGGCATCGTGTCGGCGGCGCGGGTGACGAGCACGCGGCGCAGCGAGGCCCGTAGGTTGGCTACGCCGGTGGCGGTGGGGTCTTCGGGGTTGTCGGGGAACACCTCGAACAGGCCGCGACCGAGGACGCCGGCGCGGTCCGTGAGGGTCGCCCGGAGGTACGCATCGCTGGCGGCGACGATGGTGAACGGCTCGTCGGGCGTTAGCACGAGGAAAAGACCGGGGACCGACTCGAACAGGGCCTTGAAGTCGGGCACGGGTGGGTACGACAGGGGCTCGGGCATTGACACGCTCACCATCTGGGCCGTCGGCCGACATCGCTCGACCTTCGGCTCCAAAACGCATTGTTTGACAGCCGGTTAGATTAGATTAGCGGCGAGGGGCGGAACGTGCCAGGGGCGATCCGTGCTGGGCGGCTTCGAGATGTACATCACCAAACCTGTCGAACCTCCGGAGCTAATCACGATGCTCGCGAGCTTGGCGGGTCGAACTGGCAAACCCGATAGCTGATTTGACCGGACCCTTACACACTCTCAGCCTCGCTGATTGCTGCAGCTGGCGGCCTTCCTGCGAACGTTGTCTGGCGACGTTCGATTCGGCATCACGCCGCGCCGTTGACCCTGATGGCCGGGATGAACGCTTTGCAATTGAAGAAGGTCTTCGTTGTGGTTGAAGAGAGGGTGCCACCCCACCCTTCACGCCACGAACCAAGGGCCCGAGACGTGAGACGAAGCGGAACTGATTAGAGCGCGCGAGTCATGGCAATTTGCAGCTGGAGTATACGGACATCACGCTCGCGTCGTACGCGGCTGGAATTGTTAGGGCGCTATCTGCGCGCCACGCTTCGACGGCGCGCCGGACTTCAGTGTCTTCGATTCCCCTCGGGGGCAGAGCCGCCGGCTGCGTCGTCGGTCGCGTGCCGGGCTCCGGCACAGGCGTCACGGCAGGCCGGATGTCCTCTGCGATCACTCGCCACGATTCACTTCGCTTCTGAAACACGCGCGCAGCGATCCATGGGTCTGGACCGCCGTTATTCCCCTCAGACCCCACAGCCACGGTTACGGCGACATCGCTGCCGAAGATGAAAATCTTCGGCGAGCCGTACCGGACCGCGCTGGATTGTCCCAGGGCGCTCAAAACCTGGGCCTTCCCAACGAACGTGCCATTTCGGCGCGACACGGACGTAGTCATCCGCAAGCAGGCTTGCGAGAAGGTCCTTCCCGGCTGTCCCTGTAGCATCAGCCAGCCGTTCCGTGAGCGATGCGATGGCGTTACTCGCCTCCGCATTCGCCGGTGGCGTCTGGGCATGCGGGAGCATCACCGTGAGCTGTGCAAGCATCACGGTGGTCATCACCAAGGTATAAAGGGCACGTCGCAGAGCGGGCGAGCCGGCACAAGACACATGATTACACATGGTCGGATCCCCTCATAGAAAGTGTCACACTCGCACTGGCTGTGCCACGGTGCCTTCTTCCCCAGCGTCCAAGGTTTACCGACGGACCCTGATGTCGGCCGCTGGCGCAAACTGCCGATCGGTGGACCGCTGGACGCAGCGGCGCCCTACGGGAGCGACAGCTCGACCGTGCTAGCCCGCGCCAAGCCGGCGTAGATGCGCTGTTGGATTCGAGCGCGCTCGAACTCGGCATCGAACCGAGCACGCCCGCCACGACCTGCCCCGCAGGTGTGCACGTGTCGATGCCCTCGCCCAGCGTGACGAACGCAACACCGCGAGATTGCCAGTCGTCCAGCATCACGAGTGCCGAAGGCTGCGCCCGAGGCGAAGCAGCGCACTCTGAACCCCGCGTTGCATGCCGCGGCCCGCGACGTAATGCAATGGCGAAGCCGGCATCCGGGTCAACCGAGGCGCCAGAATTGGTATCGAATGCCTCAATCTCCTCAACTCCCGAGTAGCTGATATCGACTATTATTATCGGTCCCGACTGCCGAATGAACCACTGGATGGCATCGACGACATTTATACACATCCGTCTTTGCCACGTTCGGCACGGGCGGTATTGAGCATCAGTTTCTAATGAGGGTATGCCCGATGAATGGTCGAGTGGTTGCACTACTGCTGATGACGCTTGTTATATACGGCAGTGCGGCTGGGTGTGGCAAGGCGGCATCGGCTACGCTGGCGCTAGGAGCCATGGCCCCGTCCTTCGCACTGGCCGGCGCCGACGGTAAGACTCATTCGTTGACTGACTACTCGAGCAGCTCGGTGCTCGTCGTGGTATTCACCTGCAACCACTGCCCCGCGGCGCAGCTCTACGAACAACGAATCCAGCGGCTTCACGCCGACTACCGGACCCGCGGCGTCGCGGTGGTGGCGATCAATCCGGACAGCGTGAAGACGGTTGGATTGAGGGAACTCGCCTATTCTGACGTCCCCGATTCGCTCGAGGGGATGGCGACCCGAGCCGCCTATCGCCACCTCGACTACCCATATTTATATGACGGAAACGCCCAGGCGGCGGCGGCGGCGTTCAAGGTCATCGCCCTGCCGCAAGTGTTCGTTTTCGATGCTCAGCGAACGCTCCGCTACGTCGGCAGGATCGACGACAACGTCGACGCCGCGCGAGTGAAATCCAACGACGCCCGTGCGGCCGTGGACGCCCTGCTCGCGCAGCAGCCGGTGAAGGTCGCGACAACGCCCGTCGAAGGGTGCGCGATGAACTGGCTTCACGCGGCCAATAAGCCGTCGGCAGAGGAGGCGGAAGATCCAGGCGCAAACGTGCAGCTGGAACTGATCGGGCCTGCACAATTGGAATCGCTCCGCAGCAACGGAACGCCACGTTTGATGATGGTGAATTTCTGGGCGACCTGGTGCGCACCGTGCATTGTCGAGTTCCCAGAACTGCAGAAAATCTACCGGACCTACCGGTCCCGCGGCTTCGAGTTCGTCACGGTCTCGGTGGACAGTCCCGACGCGAGGCCTGGCGTCATGAAGCTGTTGCAGGAGCAGCGTGCGTCGAGTCGCAATCACCTGTTCGACAGCGACGATTCGGCCCGTCTGCAAGATGCGTTCGATCGAGCGATGCCAGCCGCGGTCCCGTTCACGTTGTTGCTCGCTCCGAACGGCGACGTCGTCCATCAGCAACTAGGAGAAGCAGAGTTTCTCCCGTTGCGCCGGGCAATTCTCGCGAACCTGCCCGACGACCCGAAGTATCCAGGCTTACAGGCTTATTGGGCGACGAACTGAGCGGAGCATGTTCGAGGCCCAGAAGGAGTGCCGATGATTGCGCTAGTGTCAGCGAAGAGTCGCACCATGGCGTTGTCGACTGTGGTCGTCACGCTGTCGGTTGTCACGGCGACGGCGGCCACACAGTCGCCCTCGACTGCGTCGCCACCATCTGGTTCACCGCAAGGCGAGCGCGGACAGGGGAGGGGCGGCCGGGGCATCGTGGCGCAGTATCCGGTTCTGCCGATCGGATCCGCCCTGCCAGACTTTTCCTTGCTCGGCATCGACGGCAAGCGCCACTCGCCGAAGGAATATGCGAGCGCGAAGGTGTTGGCGGTCATGTTCGAAAGCAACCACTGCCCGGCGTCGATCGCCTACGAGAAACGGGTGCACGAACTCTACGACGCATATCGCGCTCGAGGCGTTCAGGTTATCGCGATCAACCCCAACAACCCGAAAGCCGTGCGCCTAAACGAGCTTGGCTACACCGACATGTCCGACTCCTACGAAGAAATGAAGCTGCGAGCAGAATTCATGGATCTGCCGTGGCCGTATCTCTATGACGGCGAGACGCAGGCGTTGTCGATGAAGATGGGCGCGGTCGCAACGCCCCACATTTTCATCTTCGATCAGGACAGGAAGCTCAGGTATCAGGGAGCTATTGACGACAGCCGCGCAGTGGCGCAAGTGAAGGAACGGTATGCAGCTGACGCAATCGACGCCCTGCTGGCCGGCCGTCCCGTTTCGATCGCGGAAACACGAGCGCTCGGTTGCTCAACCAAGTGGGTCTCTACGTCCGTCGGGGGCGTAGAAGAGGAAATGAAGACGATTCAATCGACGCCGGTGACGATCTCGCCGATCGACCAAGCCGGCCTACGAACGTTACGCGAGAATGCCACCTCCCAAAAGACTGTTCTTGTCAGCTTCTGGCAGTCCGACAGCCGTCTTAGCCGCGACCAGTTCCCGGATCTGCAGACGACCTACCGGATGTACGCCGGCAGCCGTCGCCCCATGGACATGGTCACGATCTCCACAGATCCGCCCGCGAAGACCGCCGCAGTGCTGGATTTCCTCGAGACCCAATACGCCACCACAAGGAACGTGCAGGTGTCGTCTGGAGATGTCGCGGCCATGCCGAAGGTGTTCGGGGTCAAGTGGAATCCGGCGCAGCCATTCACTATGGTGATTGGTCCGGACGGAAAGGTCCTCTACCAGAGAGAAGGCCGGATAGACATCTACGAAGTGCGTCGCGTGATTCTGGCGAGCTTCCCGGACGCGCCAGGTTGGCCTGGCATACATGAGTACTACCAGGCCGCTGTCGCGCGCACGGCCGCAAAAAGGAGATAGCCCATGCGGCGGAGACCGGCGTCCGTCGGGAGACGGTCAGTCGCTACGACCGGATGCGCCAGGTAAATGCAGCCAAAACGTTCGCCGGCTCCGCCCCTCGGCGCTCGCCAAGATTGGACCACTTCTGCTCTCGAGAAATGACCCAGCCTCAAAGCACGATCTGAGATCACGATCTGCGATCAGGATCGCGTGACGCCCCGCGAGGCTGGTGGCTTCGAATTCGCTCATCGTGCCCTTCTTAACTAAGGGTTAGG
>Ga0183260_10000303_pt1 | contig 40153 bp, 38 predicted proteins | sample AntDrymUQ4972206_2_FD_129768 | JGI IMG/M metagenome (GOLD analysis project Ga0183260, IMG submission 129768) | Polar desert sand microbial communities from Dry Valleys, Antarctica - metaG UQ497 (22.06) (version 2) (version 2) | ecosystem: Environmental > Terrestrial > Soil > Desert | place... | reverse complement strand
GGAGCTGCGCGAGCGGCTGGCGCTGACCGAGGGGCGGGCGGCGGGGGTCCTGAACGCGCTCGTCACCGAGGAGACGATCAGCGAAGCCGCCGCGGTCTCCACCTGCAACCGCACCGAGATCTTTCTGGTCGCGGCCGACACGGTCGAAGCCGAGACCGCCGCACTGGGGGTGCTCGCCCGGGCCGCATCGATCCGCCCGACCGAGCTGCTCGGGCCCCTCTACTCGCTGCGCGGCACCGACGCGGCTCACCACCTCTACCGGGTCACCGCGGGCCTGGAGTCGATGATCCTGGGCGAGGCCGAGATCCAGGGCCAGGTGAAGCGGGCCTACGAGCTCGCGCTGGTCGAGGGCGCCACGGGCCCGATCCTGAACCACCTCTTCCGCGGCGCTCTGGCGGCCGGCAAACGGGCGCGGTCGGAGACGCAGATCGGGCGCCGCGGCGTCTCGATCCCGTCGGTGGCCGTCGAGCTCGCCCAGCGCAACCTCGGCGACCTGGCCGAGAAGCGCGTGCTCCTGGTCGGCGCGGGTGAGACCTCGGAGCTGACCGCCCGCGCCCTGGCTGCGCGCGGAGTCGAGGCCGTCTTCGTCGCCAACCGCCGCTATAACCGCGCGATCGGCCTGGCCGAGCGCTTCGGCGGCACCGCGGTGCGGATCGACGAGCTGCCCGCCCAGCTCGAGCGCGCCGACATCGTCGTCTCGACCACCGACTCGCCCCACCACCTGATCGAACGCGCCGACCTGGAGCTGGTCATGGAGCTGCGCGAAAGCCGCCCACTCCTGCTGATCGACCTCGCGGTGCCCCGTGACATCGACCCCGACGCGCGCGAGCTGCCCGGCGTCAGCCTGCACGACGTCGACGACGTGCAGGCGATCGTCGAGCGCAACGCTTCCGGCCGCGAGGCCGAGGGCCGCCGGGCCGAGGCCGTCCTGGACTCCGAGCTGGCCCGCTTCGAGACCTGGCTCGGCTCACAGGAGGTGGTGCCCACCGTGGCGGCGCTGCGAGACCGCGCCGACGAGGTCGTCGCAAAGGTGCTCGCCGAGAACGAGTCGCGCTGGGAGGGCATGACCGAGGCCGACCGCGAGCGCGTCGCGCTGATGGCGCGGGCCATCGCCTCCCGCCTGCTCCACGAGCCGACGGTCCGCATCAAGGGGATCGCGGACCGTGAGGACTCCTACGTCTACGTCAGCGTCCTGCGCGAGCTGTTCGGGCTGGATCTCGACACCGAGCCGGAGGATGCGGGCGCCGAGGTCACCTCGCTCGACGATCACCGCCGCCGCGCCGGCGACCGCTGAGCCTTCGATGACCGGCGAGGAGTCGCCGCTGCGGCTGGGGACCCGCGGCAGCGCGCTGGCGATGGTCCAGGCCGATCTTGTCGCCGCCGCGATCGAGGCCACCGGCGAGAAGACGGAGATTGTGACGATCCGGACCTCCGGCGACGAGGGCCCAGCCGCCGGGGCGGGTCCGTCAACCATGGGTGGACAAACCCGCCCGGAGGGCGGTGACAAGGCGCGCTTCGTCACCGAGATCGAGCAGGAGCTGCTGGCCGGCGAGATCGACTTGGCGGTGCACTCCGCGAATGACCTGCCTACGAAGCTGCCCGACGGGCTCGAGATCGCCGGCGTCCCCGCTCGCGAGGAACCGCTCGACGTGCTCGTCGGAGCTGGATCGTCGCCGGCCGATATCCCCGAGGGCGCCCGCGTCGGCACCGGCGCCCTGCGCCGCCGCGCGCAGCTGCTCGCCACCCGCCCCGACCTCGAAATCGTCCCGATCCGCGGCAACGTCGACACCCGGCTTCGGAAGCTCGCCGAGGGCGAGTACGACGCGATCGTGCTCGCCGCCGCCGCCCTGCGCCGGCTGGGACGCGGAGAGGAGGCCGCGTTCTCGTTCTCCGCCGACGAGATGACGCCCGCGGCCGGCCAGGGCTGCATCGCGGTCGAGGCCCGCTCAGACGACTCGCGGGCGACGACGATCGCGCAGACCCTGTCCGACCGGGCCGCCCTCGGCCGCCTGTCCTGCGAGCGCGCCGCGGTGTCAGCGCTCGGCGCCGACTGCGACACCCCGGTCGGCGCCTTGGCACGGATCGAGTCGGATCGCATGGTCGTCGCCGGTTTCTGCGGCCTCCCCGACGGCAGCGAGTGGATCCGCGACGCCGTCGAGGCAGACGCGAGCGACCCGTCAGGCCTCGGGCGCGAGCTCGCGGAGCGGATGAAGGGCGCCGGAGCGGAGGACCTGCTGACGCGCGCCGCCCGGATGGCCGAGGTGTTGGGAGTGGCGAAGTGACGGCGCGCGCCGGCGTCATCTACCTCGTCGGCGCCGGCCCCGGCGACCCGGGGCTGATGACGGCCCGCGCCCTCGAGCTCGTCGCGAGCGCCGACGTGATCCTGTACGACCGCCTGATCCCGGCCGAGGCCCTCGCCGGCGCCCGCCCGGATGCCGAGATCCTCTACGTCGGCAAGGAGCCGGGCGACGCCAGCGTCCCGCAGGGCGAGATCGAGGAACTGCTGGTGGCCCGCGCGAAGCAGGGCAAGAGCGTCGTCCGCCTGAAGGGCGGCGACCCTTTCATCTTCGGCCGGGGCGCCGAGGAGGCGCGCTCAGCAGCCGAGGCCGGCATCCCCTTCGAGGTCGTCCCGGGAGTCACGGCCGGGGTGGCCGCGCCCGCCTACGCCGGAATCCCCGTGACCCACCGCGACGACGCGTCGGCGGTCGCGTTCATCACCGGCCACGAAGATCCCTCGAAGCCCGATACGGCCCTCGATTACGCGGCGCTGGCCGCCTTCCCCGGGACCCTCGTCTTCTACATGGGCGTCAAGGCGCTGCCGAGGATCGCCGAGCGGCTGATCGCCGAGGGCCGCGACGCGGCCGAGCCCGCCGCGGTCGTCGAGCGCGGGACCCTGCCGGGCCAGCGCGTTGTCACCGGGACGCTCGAGTCGATCGCAGCCGACGCCGCGGAGGCGGAGGTCAAGCCGCCCGCCCTGACCGTCGTCGGCCCGGCGGCGGCCCGCCGCGACGAGATCGCTTGGCTCGAGCAACGTCCCCTGCACGGCAAGCGCATCGTCGTCACCCGCGCCCGCGCCCAGGCGAGCGGCCTCGCCAAGCGCCTTCGTGACCTCGGGGCCGAGGTCGTGGAGCTGCCGGCGATCCGCATCGAGCCCCTGACCGGCACCGAGGAGGTGGTGCGGGCGGTCGAGTCGCTTCATTCGTACGCGCTCGTCTGCCTGACCAGCCCGAACGGCGTCCGGCTGCTGTTCGAGGCGATGGACGCCCAAGGCCGCGACGCCCGCGCGCTGACGCACGCGCAGGTCGCGGCGATCGGCCCGGGCACCGAGCGGGAGCTCCGATCTCATGGGATCGTGGCCGACTTCGTCCCGGATCGCTTCGTCGCCGAGGCACTGGTCGAGTCGCTCGCCGAGCTGCCACTCACCGACAAGCCGGTCCTGGTCGCCCGGGCCGCCAAGGCCCGCGACGTCCTGCCGGAAGCCCTGCGCGAGCGCGGCGCCCGGGTCGACGTCGTCGCCCTCTACGAGACGGTGACCGAGGACCCCGATCCCGCGGCCGTCGAAGCCGCCCAGGGCGCCGACTTCGTCACCTTCACCTCATCCTCGACCGTCACGAACCTGATCGGCGCCCTGGGCGAGAGGATGCCCGCCGGCGCCAAGATCGTCTCGATCGGCCCGGTCACGAGCGAGACGGCTCGCGAGGCGGGCCTCGAGGTCCACGCGGAGGCAGAGCGCCACGACATCGACGGCCTCGTCGAGATTTTGATTCGGGTTGCGGGCGCCTGATTGGATTCCTCCATGGCCGAGGGACTTCCGATCAGCTTTCTCTCCGATTACGGGGACGAGGATGAGTTCGCCGGCGTCTGCCGCGCGGTGATCCGTCAGATCGCGCCGGACGCGCCACTGATCGACCTCACGCACGGGATCGGGCGACAGGGGGTCCGCCACGGGGGGCTTGCGCTGGCCAACGCGCTGCCCTACACGCCGCCGGGGGTTCACCTGGCCGTCGTCGACCCCGGGGTCGGGACCGCCCGGCGCCCCGTCGCGGTGACGACGGTCGAAGAGGGCCGGTTCCTGGTCGGCCCCGACAACGGCCTGCTCGCGCCGGCGATCGAGCGCTTCGGCGGCGCGGCGCGCGCGATCGACATCTCGCGGTCGCCGTTCCGGCTCGAGCCGGTCTCGGCGACGTTCCACGGGCGAGACCTGTTCGCCCCGGTCGCGGCCCACATCGCGCTCGGGGCGCGGCTCGACGAGGCCGGCGAGAAGTTCGACCCCGCCGAGCTCACCGGCCTCGACATGCCGGTTGCCGAGGCCGGCGACGGGGAGCTGCGCGCTCACGCCCTGTACGCCGACCGCTACGGCAACGTCGTGCTGGACGCGACCCTCGATCAAGCGGAGTCGACAGGCCTGCAGCCCGGCGGGCGGATCGACCTGCGGGCACCCGACGGCCGTTTCGAAGCCGTCTGGACAGCGACCTTCGCCGACGTCCGCGAGGGCGAGGTCTTGCTCTACGAGGACTCGTCGCGGCGGCTGGCGCTCGCGGTCAACAACGGGAGCGCGGCCGGACTGCTGGACCTGAGCTCGGACTCCGAGGTCACGCTCCGCCCGGCGTGATGGCGGACGTCGTGACCCGGTTCGGATCGCCGCACCGCCACTTCCGCCGCACCGACTCGACCAACGTCCGGGCCCGGGATCTCGCCGAGGCGGGGGCACCCGGAGGCATGGTTGTCACCGCGGACGAGCAGGACGCGGGCCGGGGACGCCAGGGGCGCACCTGGTTCGCCCGCCCCGGGTCGGCGCTCCTCTACTCGGCCGTGCTTCGGCCCCTCGGCGACCGTCCCCTGCTGCCGCTCGCGGTCCCGCTGGCAGTCTGCGAGGCGGCCGAGTCGCTCGCCCCCGTCGAGTGCGCCGTCAAGTGGCCCAACGACGTCTGGGTCGGGACCCGAAAGCTCGCCGGCGTCCTGATCGAGTCACGCTTCGAGCGCGGCGGCGGGGGCTGGGCCGTGATCGGCGTCGGGCTCAACCTCAGCCTCGACCGCGACGAGCTGCCCGAGGAGTTGCGCAAGACGGCGACGTCGCTCGCGATCGAGGCGGGTGGTGAGGCTTCAGAAAGCGCGCTGGGGCCTGACGCTGCGAAGGACGCCCTCGACGCCGCGCTCGGGCGCTGGTCGGACGTTGAAGCCGGCGCGATCCTCGAAGGCTTCTGCGCGCGGGACGCGCTCGCGGGGCGACGGATCTCGTGGGACGGCGAGGCCGGGACCGCTGCCGGCATCGACGACTCGGGGCACCTGCTGGTGGACACCGACGGTGGCGAGCGCCGCGCGCTCGGCGCGGGCGAGGTCCACCTCTCGGTCGAGCGCTAGCTGACTACTCGTCCGAGGAGTCTGCGGCTGCGGCCTTCGGCTTCGCGGTGGGCTTCTTCTTCGGGCTGGCCTTCGGCTTCCGTTCGGCGCCGTTGGCGTCGGCGCCGCTCTTGGCGCCGTTCCTTGACCTTCTCCCGGATCTGCCGCCTCGGCCGTTCGCCTTGGCGCCTCGGCCGTTCGCCTTGGCGCCGTTTCCGCCGTCTCCCCCGCCCTTGCGCTTGCGCCGGCGGCGGCGGGGCCCGGACTTGGGGAAGTTTCGAAGCAGCTCGCGCGCGACGCCGGAGGGCTTGCGCGCCGCGCGCATCCGGGCTCCGCGAAGCACCTCCTCGCCCTCGGGGGTGTGGGCGACCGCGGCGGCCAGAACGGCGGCCGCGAGCCGGCGGTCCTGGTTGCGGGCCGCGTGGACCAGGCGGCGGGCGTTTCGCCCGTGGGCCCGCCCCGAAGAGTTGACGAGCAGGCCGAGCAGGCGCTTGGTCTCCGGCCAGCGCTGCACCGCGTACTCCTCGTGCAGGTCGCGCGTGTAGCCGGCCAGGCGCCAGACCCAGGCCTGCGCCTGGTCACGGCGGCCGATGCGGCGCTCGGCGAGCGACTCGAGCATCACGCGGGTACCGGCTCGGCGATCGTCGCGCGTCCAGGTGCCGACGGTGTCGATCGCGTCGTCGAAGGCCTCGGGGTCGCGCAGCTGAGCGATCTCGGCGAGGGCCTTCAGGCGGAGCTGAGAGTTGCGGTTGCGCTGGACGCAGGTCAGCAGGAAGCGGCGTCGGAGCTCCTTCGTCGAGTCGTGCTGCAGCATGGCCTTGGCGCGCCGCCAACCCGAGGGGTTGACGCGGGCGCCGGCCAGGGCGGCCCACACGTGCTGCTCGGGGTGGTCCAGGTTCTCGACGGCGATCCGCCAGAGCTCGCGCTCGAGCACCTCGAGCCGGCGCTGGGAGTCGCCCGACACGGGCACGACGCGCTTCTCGACTCGGACGCGGCGGCCGCGGCCGCGACGCACGGGGCCGACCACGATCGCGCCGCCGCGGTAGACGTCGCGGTCGAGCAGGCTGTGGAGGGTGATCACGTTCTCGTCGTGGGTGGTCGCCGGGTGGACGAAGTCAACGACCAGGCCGGCCTCCTTGCCGGGGGTCCGGCGGGTGACGCGTCCGACGCGCTGCTGGTAGATGCGCCGCGAGGCGGTGGGCGCGAGGTGCATGCAGATCGTCGCGCGGGGCGAGTTCCAGCCCTCGGCCAGCAGCATCGCGTTGCAGAGCACGTCGACCTCGCCGCGTTCGAACCCGGCCAGGATCTCGGCCAGCTCGCGCTTCGGGGTCTCGCCCGAGACGGCGCGGGCGTTGATGCCGGCGTCCTGGAAGGCCTTGGCGACGTTGGTGGCGTGCTTGACCCCTGCCGTGTAGACGAGACCGGGGACATTTCGGAACCGCGACTTGTAGAGATCGGCGATCGCGGCGTTGAACGGACCCTGGTCGAGGAGCTTGGCCAGCTCCTCCTGATCGAACTCCTGGTCCACCTCGCCCTTGCGCAGCGGCACGTTGGCAATCGTCCGCACACCCGGTCCCGGCGGGATGCGGATGCAGCGAAGCGGGGAGATCACACCGCGGCGGGCGGCCTGGCCCAGGTCGAAGCGCGATGTCTGGGTCGGGAAGAGGTCGGCGACGTGGCGGGCGATCAGCGCGCCGGTCGCGGTCATGCCGATGAAGACGGGGCCGGTCCAGGCGCGGATGCAGGCGCTCGTCTTCTCGCCGAGCGCGGTGTGGGCCTCGTCGCAGATGACGATCGAGTAGGCGTCCGAGACCTTGCCGGCGTTACGCACGAACCACTGGTAGGTCTCGACGGTGACGGGGCCGTAGGGGTGGTCGGCGTCTCCCAGGATCGGAGGCGACAGGCGCTCGGCGTAGCCGCGGTCGGAGATCTCGCCGATGAACTGGTCGACGAGGTTGCGGCGGTGGGTGAGGATCAGGATGCCGCCGGTGCGCGAGGCCTCGATGAAGCCGACTGCTGCGACGGTCTTGCCTGCGCCGGTCGCGTGCTCGAACCAGAAGCGGCGGCTCGCGCCGGGGTCCTCGAGGACGTCGGCCCCGGCGAGCTCGGTGTCCTCAGGCTCGGCCTCCCAGTCCATCGGCTCTTCGTCGGGGGCGAGGTCGTCGTCCTCCTCGGCGACCGGCTCGTCGTCGTCCGGGTCGTCTTCCTCGTCCTCCTCGTCCTCCTCGTCCTCAAGCCCCGCGTCGGGCTCGTCCTCCTCGCGCTCAGGCTCGGGCTCAGGCTCGGGTTCCGGCTCGGGCTCAGGCTCTGGTTCGGGCTCGACCTCGTCGGGCGTGTCGTCGGGCCCGGCGCCGTTGGTGGCGGCGGGGCCCTGCTCGCCCTCGAGCTCGGTGATCAGCGCGGCCAGCGTGCCCGAGAGGGCATCGACCTGGTGGGGGTTCAGCTCGGCGCCGTCGGCCAGGCGCGGGACCTCGTCCGCCAGCACGCGCTCGAGGCCCAGCATCAGCGAGTACTCGCGGCGCCACTCGGCCGAGGGGGTCTCGCGGCCCTCGTCGATCTCGGCCAGCGCGTCGTCCAGCGCCATCCGGCGCGCGCTGCCGGCGACGAGGTCCTTCAGCTTCTCGCCTTCCAGCAGGAAGGGTTCGCGGGCGAACTCCCTCGCTCGCTCGACCTGTGCGCCGGTAGGCGCCTTCGCCGCTTTAGCGGCCACTTGAGTGGTTTCAGCCATGAGGCTTTCTGATCCGGCGCGCCCCACCCGGCGAATCAAGAGGGCGAGGAGCGGTTAGCCTGATCGTGGGAACCCGGTGGAGCGATGGTCGCTCTCGGGCCCCCCTCCCGGTCCAGGAACTGACTTGGACCACACCCGAAGATAGCACCGTGACCGGAAACCGAAAGCCCTTCATCCCAAAGGCCGGCGCCCTGGCCGTCCTGGCCGCCGCGCTGGCTCTGGCAACCGCCGGATGCGGCACCGAGGACGACGTCGGCAACCCCGAGTCCAGCCTTTCGCTCGATGAGGCGACCGCCCCGCTCGAGGGCGCGTCCCCCGAGCTGACCGCAGTGCGCGATGAGGCCAACGAGCTGCTCGACGGCGGCCCCGACGCGTTCGAAGAGCGCCTCGCCGAGCTGGAGGGCACGCCCGTCGTCGTCAACAAGTGGGCTTCGTGGTGCGGGCCGTGCCGGGCCGAGTTCCCCTACTTCCAGTCCCAGGCCTCCGAGCGCGGGGCCGAGGTGGCGTTCCTGGGCGTCGGCTCCAACGACTCCGAGGACGCCCTGGCGACCTTCCTCGAGCAGCTGCCCCTGCCCTACCCGAGCTACCTGGACCCCGACCAGGAGATCGCCAAGGAGCTCGGCGGGGCGACCCAGGCCTTCCCTGCGACGGCCTTCTATGACTCCAGCGGCGAGCTCGTCTTCACCCACAACGGCCAGTACTCCTCCGAGGAGGACCTGGCCGCCGAGATCGACCGCTACGCAAAATAGGGGTTGGACAACCGCCGTTGTGTGTCTGGGATGATCCACGCGTGGACCTGATCATCGGAATCGCGGTCGTCGCGGCCGTCCTCATGCTGATCGAGCTGCTGCTGCCGACCGGCGGGGTGCTCGCGATCATCGGCGCGCTCGGCCTGATCGCGGCGGGGGTGCTGGCCTTCGGCGACGACGGCGAATACGCCGACTACGCCGGCGGGGGCCTTGTCGCCTTCGGGATCCTCTCGATCCTCACCTTCTTCGTCATCACCCCCAAGGTCGTCCGAGCCCAGCTCGACGAGCCGGTCCGCACTGGATCGGAGGGGCTGGTCGGGCAGAAGGGCGAGGTCCGCGAGCAGCTGAACCCGGTCGGATTCGTCTACGTCGACGGCGCCCTCTGGAAGGCGCGGGCGGCCGACGGGGCCCGCGAGCAGGGCGTCGGCAATAGTGTTCGGGTCGAATCGGTCGATGGCCTGACCCTCGTGGTCAGCCCGGCGGACGAATGAACGTCAACGGAGCAGGAGGAGACACATGGCGGTGCTGATCGGAATTGCGGTTGTGGTGCTCTTCTTCCTCATGCTGGTCTTCGGGTCGGCGGTCCGCGTCCTGCGCGAGTACGAGCGCGGCGTCATCTTCCGCCTCGGCCGCCTGATCGCGCTCAAGGGGCCCGGACTGATCCTCCTGATCCCGGTGATCGACCGGATGGTCCGCGTCGACCTGCGAACGGTGACGCTGAACGTCCCGCCCCAGGAGGTCATCACCCGGGACAACGTGCCCTCGCGCGTCAACGCGGTCGCCTACTTCAAGGTCATCGACCCGAACCGCGCCATCACCGAGGTCGAGAACTTCCTGCTCGCCACCTCGCAGATCGCCCAGACGGCGATGCGCTCGGTGCTCGGCAAGGCCGAGCTCGACCAGCTCCTCTCCGAGCGCGAGCGCCTCAACGCCGACCTGCAGAAGATCATCGACGAGCAGACCGAGCCGTGGGGAGTCAAGGTCTCGACCGTCGAGATCAAGGACGTCGAGATCCCCGAGCAGATGCAGCGCGCGATGGCCCGCCAGGCCGAGGCCGAGCGCGAGCGGCGCGCGAAGATCATCGCCGCCGAGGGTGAGTTCCAGGCCGCCCAGAAGCTCGCCGACGCCGCCGACATCATCAGCAAGAACCCGGCGACGCTCCAGCTGCGCTACCTGCAGACGCTGCTCGAGATGGGCGTCAACCAGAACACCACGATCGTCTTCCCGGTCCCGATCGAGTTCATGGACGCCTTCACGCAGATGCGCGAAAAAGCCAACGCCGCCGGCTAGAGGCTCTGAGCGCGGACTGCAGACTCACGGTCACGGTCCGCGAGGCGCGCGACCAGGCCGAGCGCGAAGCGGCGATGGCGCTGCGCACGCGCGTCTTCGTGGACGAGCAGGGCGTTTCGGGCGCCGAGGAGTTCGACGGTCTCGACGACGCGGCCACCCAGGTCGTGGCGCTCGACGAGAAGGGAGTCCTCGCGACCTGCCGGCTGCGATTCCTGGACGCTGAGGCTGACGGCGATCCGAGCTGCAAGCTCGAGCGGATGGCGGTCGAGGACCGCGTCCGCGGCCTGGGCGTCGGCGCCCGCCTCGTCCGCGGCTCCGAGCGGATCGCGACCGGGCAGGGAGCCGGCGAGATGGTCCTGCACTCCCAGCGCCGCGCAGAGGGCTTCTATGCGGGGCAGGGCTACGTCGCCGAGGGGGAGACGTTCCTGGAGGCCGACATCGAGCACGTGAGGATGAGGAAGCGCCTCGGGCCCGCCCGGGAGAGCGCCGCCTCGTGAGCGAGATCGTCCCGCCCGAGGTCCGGATCGACCAGCTGACGGGGCTGCGGACGATCCTCGCCGCGGGCCGGGCCGACCGCCCCATCCAGTTCACCCCTTCGCCGCGCAAGGAGGGCGCCGCCGACAGCTGCCCGTTCTGCGAGGGCCGCGAGCAGAAGACGCCGCTCGAGGTCTGGGCCGACCGCACCGGGGGCGAGGCCGACACGCCGGGGTGGCGCGTCCGTGCCGTGCCGAACCTCTACCCGGCGGTCGGGATCCCCGCCGGCCAAGAGGATGGCGCAGAGCCTGCGGCGGGCGTGCCGAGCGGTGACGCGGCGCTGCGCGACCCGCTGCGTGCCTCGGCCCGCATCGGCGAGGCCGACCTGTTTGCGCGCTCGGGCGCCGGCGGCGCCCACGAGGTGATCGTCTCGACGCCGCGCCATGTCGTCTCCCTGGGCGAGCTCGACGACGCGGAGCTGGCCGCCGCGGTGGCCGGGTGGCGCGAGCGGATGCGCGCCCACTCGGACGCGTCGTGCGTCCAGCTGATCGTCAACGAGGGCGGCGGAGCCGGCGCATCGCTGGAGCACTCGCACGCCCAGCTCTACGCTCTCGACTTCGTCCCGGTGCAGATCGCGCGCGAGCGCGAGCGCTTCACGGCCTACGCCGAGCGGACGATGGGCGGCGAGCTTCTCGCCGACATCGCATCCGAGGAGGTGCGCCGCCGCGAGCGCCTGGTCGCGATCGACGACGACGCGATGGTGATCTGCCCCTGGGCCTCCCACGGCGCCTTCGAGGTGCGAGTCATCCCCCGGCGCAGCACCCCGCGCTTCGAGGACGACGAGGTGGGCGCCGCCGCGCTCGGCACGGCGCTTCGCGCCCTGAGGGGCCGCTTCGGCGACGAGCTCGAGCTGAATCTCTGGGTCCGCACCGCCCCGCGCTCCACCGAGGCGTTCCACTGGCACATCGACATCGCCCCGAAGCTGAGCCACAAGGCGGGCTTCGAGCTCTCGACCGGCGTCGACATCAGCATCGTCTCGCCCGAGCAGGCCGCCGCCGAGCTGCGCGGGGCGCTGGGCGAGGGTGGCTAGGGTGCGCCCATGATCTGGATCGTGGCCGCAGGGGTGACCGTGGCGACCATCGCCTTCGTCGTCTACCTCTTCTATCTGCGCCCGCGTGCGTACGCGCGCCACGGCGCGCTCGAAGTCCCCGGCGACGACACGATCAACCTCCCGGCCGGCGAGGTCGGGATCTTCTACGAGGACAACCAGCGCTGGCGGTTCTCGGACCGCCCCCGGGTCGCCGACGGCTTCTCGGTCATGGTCAGCGACGAGGCCGGCGGGCGCGTCGACATCGCCGAGCCGGGGACCGACCTCGTCTGGAAGTCGAGCGGCAAGAACCGCATCCCGTACGGCGTCCTGTCGCTTCCCTCCCCCGGCACGTTCCGGGTCGTCTCGCAGATGAGCGCCGAGCCCGACAAGGCCCGCATCACCTTCGGAGACCCGATCACCTGATGCCCCCGGTCGCGCGCCCCTATCCCCGCTTCATCGCCGACGCCACGGTCGAGGGCCTGCCCTACGGCCGCTGGGCCCAGCAGCTCCGCGACGCCTTCGCCAAGGTCTGCGAGCCCCACGGCGGCGAGGCCGGCGGCCCGCCCGGTGAGGTCACCTGGTTCCCCGAGCGCGCATGGGGCGGCCGCGTCTACGTCCCAGCCACCGCCCCCGTCGAGGGAGCCGAGGTCCCCAGCGAGTACTTCGGCTACGTCAGCTTCGTCCGCCCGGACCCCACCGCCGAGCCCTCCGACATCAAGGCCCTGGCCGACTTCACCGACATCACCGCGGCCGACAACCCCGACTGGGAGATCGACCTGAACGAGGAGGTCATCGGCGCGTGGCGCGGCGACTCCGACCGCACCGGCGACGTCACCCTCGTCTGGGGCACCCCGATGCTCCGCGGCGCCCTCGCCGTCACAGCCGAGCTCGACCAAGAGGTCACCGACCAGGCATCGGTCCGCGACGAGCGCTTCACCCTGATCGCGGTCGACGCCGTCAAGGGCTTCCCCGACGACCTCTACCTCGAGGTCGCCATCTGGGCCAAGGGCCCGGCCCTCCTCGGCCGCGAGAGCCTCTACGACGCACCCGAGGCGCCCGAGTAGCGCGCGAGCCATGGGGGACCTCCTCGTCGAGATCGCGCCGCTCGTGCTCGCGGCGGCGATCAGCCCGGCCACGATCGGCATCGTCGTGCTCATCCTCGCCACCGCCGAGCGACCCGTCCTCCGCGCCAGCGCCTTCACCGCGGGCTTCGCCGGGCTCCTGATCCCCCTCAGCGCCGCCGGCCTGCTCGCCTTCAGCGGCGCCCGCTCCAGCGTCGACCCCGGCAGCCCGGCCTTCGCCTGGATCGACATCGCAATGGGCGCCGCCCTGCTCGTCGTCAGCGCCGTCTCGCTGACGCGGACCTCTTCGATCGACGCGGCCCAGCAGCGCCTGCGCAGAGCGCCCGTCGCCGCGTACTTCGGCTTCGGCGCGGTGATGATGCTGAGCAACCTCAGCACCCTCGCGGTCGCCGTCTCGATGCTCCACGAGATCGCGATCGCCGACGTGAGCACCTTCGAGCGGGGCCTCACCCTGGCCATCGTCGACGCCGTGATACTGGTGCCGGTGGTCGCCCCGATCGCGCTGGTGGCGCTTGCCCCGTCGACCGCCGACCGCGTCCTTCCGAATATCCGAGCCGGAGTCGACCGCTACGGGGTCAAGGTCGGCGCCGCCGTCTTTATCGCCATCGCGATCTACCTGCTCGTCGAGGGTATCTCCCACCTCTGAGGCCCTCTGGCGAAGGGGCGGCGAGAGTCGCCCTTTCGGCTTTCTGATGCCGTTCTCCGCCGGTCGCCGCTGTCTCAGGCCGGATCGGATTACGGGCTTTCAGGCTCTATACGGGCAGTATGGGCAGGGGATCGTGGTGGGGGGAGTGGGCTCCTAAACGTCGACTCCGAACCCGGGACGTCGCCGCCGATTTCTCGTCGCTGACGAGGCCGCCGTCGAGATTGCCGCACGCGCCCTAAAGCGCTACCGCAGCGTGACGGGGTGGTGCGATCAGTTCGCCCGCGCTACCGAGGTTTGAGAGACAAAGGTGCCTGTTCAGGACGTCGACAGACCCACTGAAGCGTGATATGAATCCCCTCACGGCAAGCAACTAAGGGAGGCAGGCATGGGATCGAGGCTTCGCGGGACACGCTGTAGAGGACTAGTGGTCATCGGGGCGAGCTTGCTCGGGCTCCTGGCCGCGGCACCCGCCGCCTCGGCGCTCACCTTCACCAACTCGACGCCGATCACGATTCCCCTCACAGGTCCGGCCAGCCCCTATCCCTCGCCGATCACAGTCTCGGGGTTGGGCACGGTCTCAGACGTGAACGTGACGATCAACAGCTTCAGCCACACCTGTGCTAGAGATGTCGACATCCTCCTGGTCGGTCCCGGGGGGCAGAAGACCCTGCTCTTCTCTGATGCGGGTGGTTGCATCACTGCAGCCTCCGGCGTCACCTTCACCCTCGATGACGAGGCGGCCACGACCTATCCTTGCGGCGCGGACCCCTCCGGCACCTTCAAGCCGACGAACGATCCGCCGGGTGGTTGCGAGCCCACCCCCGACCCGTTCCCGGCGCCCGCGCCGCCCGGGCCATATCCGGTGGCCCTGACCGTGTTCGACGGAGCAAACCCGAACGGGACATGGAGCCTGTTCGTCTTCGACGATAACGGGGGAGATATGGGCACCATCTCCGGTGGCTGGACCCTCGACTTGCAGACGACCGACATAACCCCACCGGAAACCGTTATCAGCGGCAAGAAGATCAAGGGCAACACGGCGAGGTTCAGATTTACCTCCAACGAGCCGGGATCAACGTTTCAATGCAAGCTCGACAAGCGCAAGTTCAAGCCCTGTAGCTCTCCGAAGAAGTACAGGAAGCTTTCGGACGGCAAGCACAAGTTCAAGGTTCGCGCCGTCGACCCTTCGGGCAACGTCGACGCCACCCCGGCGAAGAAGAAGTTCAAGTCTCGCTGAGCTAGGGATCGAGCCGCTGAGCGGACGCGTGACGCCGCACTCCCTCCGGCGCACCTACGCGAGCCTTCGGTTCGCGCTAGGCGACGATTCGGTCTACGTCGCCGAGCAACTCGGGCACACCGAGGCGACGTTCTCGCAGGCCGTCTACGCGAAGGCGGTGAAGCGGCGGGCACGGCTTACCGGCAACTACCTACGCGAGTTCGACCGGGCCCTCGAATGGGCAGGGACGGGCAGGGAGAGCGAATCCGCCGGTACGCTGGGGCCGAAGGCCGAGGCCGCAGCGCCGCTGGAAAGTGGCCGTTTGCAGCGTGATTCGGTCACCCGCCCCGATAGCTCAGCTGGATAGAGCGACTCCCTCCTAAGGAGTAGGCCCCAGGTTCGAATCCTGGTCGGGGCGTTTGATCGGGACGCGCATAAGCTTTCGCGGCCTTGTCCCTGAACCTCGTCACCGGATTCCCCGGCTTCATCGGCCGCCGCCTCGTTCGCGAGCTGCTCGACGCTGGTGCGGACGCGCGCGTCGTCGCCGTCGTCGAGCCGCGAATGCTCGACGCCGCCGCGGAGGTTGCGGCCGAGATCGGCGGCGACCGGATCGAGCTGCTCGGCGGCGACATTCGCCAGCGTGGTCTCGGACTCGAGTCCGACCAGCTGACCCGGCTCAGAGCCGAGACCACCAAGGTCTTCCACCTCGCCGCGATCTACAACCTCGCCGTGCCCAAGGAGCTCGCCCAGGCCGTCAACGTCGAGGGGACCGGGAACGTGCTCGAATTGTGCGAGGGGATGGAGAAGCTCGAGCGGCTTGCCTATGTCAGCACCGCGTACGTGGCCGGGAAGCGGACCGGGATCGTCTATGAGCACGAGCTGTCGCTGGGGCAGGACTTCAAGAACCACTACGAGTCGACCAAGTTTCAGGCCGAGGTGTGGGTGCGGCAGCGGATGGGGAGGGTGCCGACGACGATCCTGCGGCCGGCGATCGTGGTGGGTGACTCGCGGACGGGCGAGACCGAGAAGTTCGACGGGCCGTACTACATCCTTCGCACGATCTCGGCGATGGACCGGAGGGGGATGTCGGCCGCGCAGTTCGGGCGCTCGGACGCGTCGTTCAACGTCGTCCCGGTCGACTACGTCGTCAAGGCGATCGCCACGGCCGCCGGGACGGAGTCCACGCTCGGCGAGACGCTGCACCTGGTCGACCCGGACCCGCTCAGCTCGCTCGAGCTCTTCAAGCTGCTCTCGCAGCTCTACGCCGGCCGCGAGCTGCGCGGGCGCGTGCCGGCCGGGCTGGTCGCAAACGCCCTGCGGATCGGCAAGGTGCGCGACGCCTTCTCGGGCACGCCGCCGGAGGCCGTGGAATACCTGAACCACCCGGTGACCTACGACACCCGCCGCGCGGTCGACCTGCTTGAGCCGCTCGGGCTGGCGCCACCGCCTTTTCCCGAGTACGCGGAGACGATCGTGGACTTCTTCCGCGCGCACGAGGACGACCCGAAGTACGCGCCGTCCTCGACCGACCTGTAGGCGAGGTGGAGAAGGTGACCGGCATCGGCGGGCTGTTCTTCCCGATCCAGCTCTGGGAGCCGAAGCCGGCGTGATGCGTGCGCTCGTCCTGGTCGGCTCACTCGCGATCGTGGCCATAAGCGTGCTGGCGATCCTTGGGGACGGCGACGAAAATGGGGATCAACCTGAGCTGGCGCCCCCGCCCGAGACGGCCGACCCGCTGCCGAAGCTGCCGGATGGCTGGACGGCGGTCGAGAACGACGCGATCGGAGTCGGCCTCGGCGCCCCGCCCGGATGGTCGAGCAAGGCCTCGGCCGCCGATACGACCCTCCGGTCGCCCGGCAGCGCCGTCGTGGTCAGCGTGTCGGCGAACCGGACGGCTGACGCAATCGACGCCGAGCTCGAGGACTACGCACTCGAGATCGCCGCGGGACTGGAGGGCGGCGAGGCCCAGGCGTCCGACGCACCTGACCCCGGGCTCGGCTACGAGGCCGCCGCGGCCACGGCGGGCGCCACCGAGGTGATCGTCGTCCGGCGACCCGAGCTGGCCGCCTATCCGATGCTGGTCGCCGCCAACGCGAAGGTGAAGGCGGGGGAACTGGACCCGATCGTCGCCCGGATCGTCGGCTCGCTGCGCGGCCGCCCGGTGACGCCCAAGTAACCCGCGGGGCGAGCGCGGGCGCGTACCATCCTCCGTCTCGTGAAGCTGATCATCCAGATCCCCTGCCTGAACGAGGAGGAGCTGCTCCCCGCCGCGCTGGCCGAGCTGCCGCGCGAGATCGAGGGCTTCGATCGGGTCGAGTGGCCCGTCGTCGACGACGGCTCGACCGACGGGACCGTCGAGGTCGCGAAGGCCCATGGCGTCGAGCACCTCGTCCGCCTGACCAACAACAAGGGGCTGGCGGCGGCGTTCCAGGCGGGCCTGGACGCGGGGCTGAAGCTGGGCGCCGACGTGATCGGGGCCCCCCGGTCCAAGCTCTCGACCCAAGATGCGGAGCCGATCGGGGCGGCGGCGCCCTCAAACGTCGGGCCGCTCGGGGTGCAGCTCGTCGATCGTGACCAGCGCGCGGTAGGGCGCGCCGCCCGAGGCTTCGCTGATCGCCTCGGCGCCGCCGGCGAGCCGGTCGACAACCGAGACGACGCCCGCCACGACGAGGCCCTGCTCTGCGATCCGCTCAATCGCCTGCACCGTCGAGCCGCCGGTGGTGACGACGTCCTCGACGACCAGGCAGCGCGTGCCCTCGTCGAGCAGCGGGCCCTCGATCCAGCGCTGGAGCCCGTGCTCCTTGCGCTCCTTGCGCACGAAGAAGGCGACCAGGCCCGCGCCGGCCTCGGCGCCGATCGCGGCGCTGGCCAGAGGGTCGGCGCCCATCGTCATCCCGCCGACGGCGGCGGCGTCGCGCTCGGCGGCCTCGGCTGCGATCAGCTCGCCGGCCGCACGAAAGGCCGACGGGCGCAGCAGCGCCCGCTTGGCGTCGACGTAGTACTGCGCTGTCTTTCCGGACGACAGGGTGACCTCGCCGATCACGAGCGCGTGCTCTCGCAATTCGGCCAGCAGGGTGTCGCTCGCGGCTTGGGCGGCCCGTGGCATCGGGGCATCGTATTTGGACCCTGGCCGCGGGCGCTGCGGTTGGTACCTAGGCCGTCGACGAGCTGCGTCGGACGCGACGCCGCTAGCCGTACGTGTGGATCGGCATCCCGATGTCCACCCAGTTGTAGATGAACCGGGAGAACTGGATCGGGTTGCGGGTGCAGCCGTGGCTCGCGGGGTAGTTCGGGACCGGGTTGAAGCCGTGGGTCGCGTAGCCGCCGCGGTAGTAGACGGAGTAGTACATGCGCTTCTCGTTGTAGCCCGGGTCCTTGCGGTAGAAGCGGAAGTTGCCGGAGGGCGTGCGCGTCGAGGAAGCGCCGGTCGAGACGTGGAAGGTGTGGACCGGCGTGTCGCCCTCGATCAGAGCCATGGTCTGGTCGCCGATGTCGACCTCGACGTGGCGGCCGCTACCGGGGTAGCGGACGTCGAACGCGCCGCGCCCTTGCAGCAGGATGCGGAAGATCGCCGGCCTGTAGGCCTCGCTGCGGCGCATGCCGTTGACCTTGCGGAAGGCCTTGGTGGCGAGGCGCGTCCCGCTCGTGACCCTCCCGCCCTTGGTCCCGGTGTGGAAGCCCTGTTCCTGGAGCGACTGGTTGTAGAGCGCCGCGATCGGGCCCTTGCTGAGCTTCTTCGGAACATCGACCCCGAAGGTGTCCGTCGCTTTCTTGTCGGCGCTCTCGGCGCTCACCGTGTAGTCGCAACAGGCCTCGACCTTGAAGCGGAACTCGAAGGTGCCATCGGGCTTCGGGGTGATCTTCTCGGAGATCAGGTCGCGCCCGCTGGCGCTGACCGTGATCTGCACGATCTCGGTGGCGAGGGGGCTGGTGAGCTGGCCCGAGACGACGACCGGGCGCAGGAGCGGCACGGTCTTGCCGGTCCTGGCGTCGACTGTGATGCCGGTGGCGGCGGGGGAAGCGGACTGCGCCGAGGCGGCAGCTGGCAGCGCCGCCATCAGGGCGACAGAAGCGAGCAACACGAGGGGTGACCTGCCGGGGCGATTCACGAGCGCGGGATTGTGACACATGAACCACATGAACTGGATCACGCGATCCACATCAGGGGCGGCAGCGCCACCGAATCGTCGAGCGACCCGGCCAGCGCCAGGGCGAGGCCGTTGTTGATCCCGTGTGCGATGACGCAAGGCCACAGCGATCCGGTCTTCTCGTACAACCAGCAGAAGGCGACCCCGAGGCCCGCCAGCGGGATGACCGTGGTTATGCCCGTCGGAGCGTGGATCGCGCCGAAGATGACCCCGGCGAGGATCGCGGCCGGCCAGAGCGAGAAGCGCTTGCGCAGGCCTCCGAAGAGGAAGCCGCGGAAGAAGAGCTCCTCCGCGAACGCCGCCAGCCCCACGATCAGGACCACTGCCAGGACCGAGACCAGCACGGTCTCGTCGCCGACCCCGAGGGTGTCGCCGATGTCCTCCTGGTCGGGCTGGAGCACGTAGGTCGAGAACAGGCCCGCGAGGAAGTAGTAGGTCAGCATCGCCACGAGGAGCCAGCCGATCGCGCTCAGGCCGAAGGGCCGCAGGCCGAGCCTCGCCAGCACTTCCCGGAGCGGCTTGAAGGTCCACCTCGTGGGGACCGCGATCGCCACGGCCACGAAGGTCAGGCCGAGCAGCGACTGGGCCGCGAGCAGCGCCCCGTCGCTGCTGAGGTCGGTGTCGAACGGCAGCACGAGCGCCGGCGCGAACAGCAGGCCGCCGACCAGGCCGATCAGCGCTCCGAGCCCGGCGTCGCGGGCGCTCCAGCTGACCCAGCCGGGGAACCTGCTCTCGTCAACCGTTTCGCTCTGGCTCGCCTCGGGGCCGTTCATGAGCGGAGATGCTGCCCGATCTCGCCGAGCGAGGCGATGTCGCATCCCGCATCGCCCCGGCCGTCGCGGTCGATCAACACGACAGGGATGCCCGCCGCGCGGGCGCCGTCCCCGTCCTCTTCGGGCGTGTCCCCGACGTGCAGCGCCTCGCCGGCCTCGCATCCCGCGAGCTCGAGAGCGGCGGTGAAGATGCCCGGGTCCGGCTTTCGATGGCCCGACTCGGCCGAGGTGACCACCCCGTCGAGCATCCCGGCGATGCCGCAGCGATCGAGCACCCGGCCCAGCGAGCAGTCCCAGTTGGAGACGACGACCAGCTTCATACCCCGGCCGGCGAGGGCGCGCAGGGCCGGCTCGGCGTCGGGGTAGGCGCTGAAGGCGATCGACTCCACCAGCTCCTCGGCCCTCAGCTCGACGTCCAGCCTCTTGGAGATCAGCTCGGCGCAGCGGCTGCGCAGGTCCGCAAGCGACTCCGCATCCCGGCCCTCGTGGGCGTGCTCCTTGTAGTAGGCCATCTCCTCGCGGACCGCCGCCACCAGCCTCTCGTCGCTCACCTCGTCCGGCACCACCTGGCGGAGCGCGACCCAGGGAGGCTCAAGCTCGACGAGCGTCCCGAGTGCATCCAGAAATACAGCCTTGGTCGCCAAGGCGGGAATACTGGCAGCGCAGATGAAAGACGAGACCTTCTGGAACACCCACGGCCACGAGGTCGAGGCGGCGATCACCGTCGTCGTCGCGTTCTTCCTCGCCTTCGTCGTCGACCGGTTCCTGATCGGTCGCGCGGTCCGGGCCGCCGAGAGCATGGAGACCTCGCAGATCTCGCGCGAGGCCCGCACCAGGCTCAGCATCATCCGCCGCCTGATCTCGCTGGTGATCATCCTCATCGGGATCGCCCTGGCGCTGAGCCAGTTCACCGAGGTCAAGCGCCTCGCCACCGGTCTGCTCGCATCGACCGCGGTGCTGGGACTCGTGCTCGGATTCGCAGGCCGCACGGTGATCGCCAACTTCGTCGCCGGGGTGACGATGGCGATCCGCCAGCCGATCCGGATCGGCGACCTGATCTCGATCGGAGAGGACGTCCATGGGCGGGTCGTGGACATCGCGCTGACCTCGACGGTCGTCGACAAAGCCGACGGCTCGCTGCTCGTGATCCCCAACGAGAAGGTGGTGACCGAGGTCGTCGTCAACCACTCGGCCGGCAACCTCCGCGCCCCCGCGACCGTCGAGGTCCGCGTCCCCCTTGACGCCGACCTGGACGCGGCGCGCAGGGCACTGGAGGCGACCGAGGTGACCTCGATCAGGGTCAAGGCGATAGACGCCGAGGGCGTGGTCCTCGAGCTGAAGGCCGCCGTCGAGTCGGGGCGCGACCGCGAGGCACGCGAAGCCGAGATCCGCGAGCACGCGCAAGGCGCGTTGCGCGGCGCCGGCGTGCTGAGCACCGAGGGCTGATCCGAAAGCCCAGCTTGCGCGTTTGTTTATTGCCGTGGCTACGATTCCCTACCTATGAGTGCCCGCTCCAGACGCCTGCGCAGGCGCGCCAGCCACAGGCGCAACCCGCTCCTGCTCACGATGGTCGTGCTGGGGTCCGGCATCGCCCTCGCGGTGATGGGCTTCGGCATGTACGTGATCAGCGTCGCGGCCGACGCGCCCGACATCGACACCCTGGAGCCAGTGCGCGCCGGTGAGAACTCGATCATCTACGCGGCCGACGGCTCGCGGCTCGGATACATCCAGTCCGACGAAGCGCGCACCACGGTCAAGATCGGCCAGACCCCCGAGGACCTCCAGAACGCGACCGTCGCGATCGAGGACGAGCGCTTCTATGAGCACGGCGGCGTGGACCTCGAGGGGATCGTCCGCGCGGCCTCGGAGAACATCTCGGCCGGCGAGGTCAAGCAGGGCGGCTCGACGATCACGATGCAGCTCGTCCGCAACCTCTACATCGAGGACCCGGACCGCGACATCGAGCGCAAGATCAAGGAGGCGAAGCTCGCCGAGGAGCTCGAGGACGAGCTGACCAAGCGCGAGATCCTGGAGCAGTACCTCAACTCCGCCTCGTACGGCACCGTTAACGGCCGCACGGCGGTCGGCGTCGAGGCCGCGTCGCAGATCTACTTCTCCAAGCCCGCCAAGGACCTCAGCATGTCCGAGTCGGCGATGATCGCCGGCCTGCCCCAGTCCCCCTCGCTCTACAACCCGCTCCAGAACGCCGGCGCGGCCGAGGAGCGCCGCAACGAGGTCCTGAACTCGATGGCCGCCCAGGGCTTCATCACGGACGCCGAGGCCGCCGACGCCGCCGCCGATGAGATCAAGCTCAACCCGAGCAACCGCTACACCGAGATCCGCGAGCCCTACTTCTTCGATTTCGTCCAGCAGCAGCTGATCGAGGAGTACGGCGTCAACACCGTGCGCCAGGGTGGGCTGAAGGTCTACACGACCATCGACCCCGAGCTGCAGGAGGCGGGACGCGCCGCCATCGAGAACCACCTCTATTACTCGAGCGACCCCTCCGCCGCCGTGGTCTCGATCGACCCCAGCACCGGCTTCGTCAAGGCGATGGCCTCCAGCGGCGGCTACGGCGACTCGCAGTTCAACCTCGCCGCCCAGGGGCACCGCCAGCCCGGCTCGGCATTCAAGACCTTCGCCCTGACCGACGCGATCCGCCGCGGCGTCGACCCCGACACGACGTACTACACCTCCCAGCCGCTCGACATCGACGACCCCGAGTACGGGCACTGGGAGGTCTCGACCTACGCCGACAGCTACGCCGGCTCGGTGAACCTGCACCAGGCGACCCTCGCCTCGGACAACACCGTCTACGCCCAGCTTGCCCTGGACCTGGGCCCCGACTCGATCGCCGACACCGCCAAGGACATGGGCATCGAGACCAAGCTGGACGGCCTCCCGGCCGAGACCCTCGGAGGCCTGCGCCTGGGCGTCTCGCCGCTGGAGATCACCAACGCCTACGCGACCCTCGCGTCGGGCGGCGTGCACAACAACCCGATCGCGATCCGCAAGGTGAAGTTCCAGGGCGGCGAGGTCGACGAGATCGGCGAACCCGACCGCAAGCGCGTGTTCGAGGATGGCGTCGCCTACGAGGTCACCCAGATCCTCGAGGACAACGTCGACGGCGGCACGGGCACCTCGGCGGGCACCGGGTGCGGCACCGAGGCCGGCAAGACCGGCACCACGGACGACTTCAACGACGCGATGTTCATCGGCTACACGCCCTACCTCTCCACCGGCGTCTGGGTCGGCTACCCCGACGCCCTTCAGTCGATGAGCTCGGTGCACGGCGTCAGCGTCGCGGGCGGAACCTTCCCCGCGATGATCTGGCACGACTTCATGCAGATCGCGCTCGAGGGCCACTGCGAGACCTTCCCCGAGCCCGAGAACCCGGTCGAGTTCACCGACTTCAACGGCGAGTACACCTCCTCGTCGGGCTCGAGCTGCTCGAGCTCCTCCGTCAGCGGCACGGGCTCCTCCGAGGGCGCGTACGGCTGCTCCTACGAGGAGGCCCCGGTGGTGGAAGAGGACAGCTCGGGCGAGGGCAACGACGGCGCCTACGCACCCGGCGTCGGCCAGAAGCCGGCGCCCAAGCCAGAACCGAAGCCGGCACCCGCACCGGCGCCCGCGCCCCCGGCGCCCCCCGCGCCGGTGCCCACCGCGCCCGAGCCGCCTCCCGGCGGCGGCGTGACCCCTTAGCGCCCACCCGCCTTCACTGGCGCCCCAACTGGCCGTAGGCTCCGGGTCGAGATGACCGGGCCGCGCAGCTGGGCGGGCCTGGCGGCTCTCGCGACCCTCGGCGCTCTCTCGGTCGCGGTCGCCGCCGCGGGCCCAGAGATCGTCCCCGCCGCGGGAAGGGGCGGGGGTGGATCCGACCCTGGCTGGCTGCTCGGCCTCTACGGGGACGGCCTCGGGATCGGCGGCGGCGCCGTGATCTGGCTCGAGCGGTGCATGCTGGTCGCCTACGGCGTCGTCCTGCTGTGCGCCAGGGCGCTCCCCTCGCGCGTCCTCTGGGGCTCGATGATCGGCATGGTCGCCCTCTTCGCCCTGGCGCCCCCGCTCCTGTCGCTCGACGTCTTCAGCTACGTCTCCTATGCCCGCCTCGAGGCACAGCACGGCCTGAACCCGTACGACTACCCGCCGGCGGCGGTCCCCAGCGACCCGGCCGTCCCCTTCGTCGCCGACTTCCGCTCGCAGGTGAGCGTCTACGGGCCCGCGTTCACCCTGCTCACCCTCCCCCTGGGCTGGGTCGGCGTCGGCGCCGCGGTGTGGGCGCTGAAGGCGATCGCGGCGGCGAGCGTCCTCGGTGCCGCGGGGATCGCAGGGCGGGTGGCCTCGTGGCGCGGGGCGGCTGCGGCCCCCGCGGCGGCGCTGGTCGCCCTCAACCCCCTCGTCCTGGTCCATGTGGCCGGCGGCGCCCACAACGACGCGCTGATGGCGCTGCTCATGGCCGCGGCCGTGGCGGCGCTGCTCGCGGGCCGGGCCATCGCCGGCGGCGCGGGCCTCGCCGCGGCGATCGCCGTCAAGGCTTCGGCCGCGGTGGTGGGCGGCTTCGCTTTCCTGGGCGAGCCGCGGCGAGGGCGTCTGGCCTCGGGGTTCGCCCTCGCGGCGGGGGTGGTCGTCGTGCTCGGGCTGATCGTGTTCGGGGGCGGCCTCGGCTCGGCGCTCGAGGTGATCGGCGACAACCAGGACCGCCCCTCGTACATGAGCCTGCCGGCGACGCTGTCGCGCGAGCTCGGCGTCGGGCTCGACTTCGCCCGCGCCGCCTGCATCGCGGCGCTGGCGGCGGGCGCGGCCTGGCTCGCGTTCTGGACCTGGCGAGGGGCGGATTGGGTCCGGGCCGCCGGATGGGCCACGTTGGGCCTGCTCCTCGCCAGCAGCTACGTCACCCCCTGGTACCTGATCTGGGCCCTCCCGCTGGTGGCGGTCGCGCGCGACCGCGCGCTCGCCGCCGCGTCAATCGGCGTGACCGGGTTCCTGCTCCTGAACCAGGTCCCGAGCCTCGGTGGCTGACCCCACCGGGGTCCCCCGGCCCTCACGCCTCATCCCGAGATGCGGAGCCGATCGGGGGCAGCGCGCGCTGGTCGCGGCGCTCGCCTGCGCCCTCCACCTCGCGATCCTGGTTCCGACGATCGGCCAGGACGCGGGGAGCGTCCAGAACGACTTCGCCCCGCAGTCCATCGCGATCGAGGGAGGCGACAAGCCCTACCGGGACCAGGAGCTCGAGTACCCGCCGCTGTCGATCCCGGTGCTGATGGCCCCCGCCCTGACGAGCGAGGGGATCGACGGCTACAACGACCACTTCGAGGCCTGGATGCTGCTCTTCGACCTCGCCATCGTCGCGCTGCTGGCCTTCGCCGCCCCGGGGGGCAGGAATCGCGCTGGCCCCGATCGGCTCCGCATCTCGGGACGAGACGCGAGGGCCGGGGGACCCCGGAGGGGTCTCGCCGCGGTCGCCGTTTACTCGCTCGGGATCGTGGCGCTCTCGGGGATCGTCCTCGGCGACTCCGACATCGACGAGGCGCCGCTGGCGCTCTCGCGATTCGACCTGGTCCCGGCGTTCCTGGTCCTCGCGGCGGTCCTCGCCCGCGAGAGCGGGCGGTCGGCGACGTGGTCCGCCCTGCTCGCGACGGGGGTGGCCGTCAAGGCGTTCCCGCTCGCGCTGTTCCCGGCGCTGGCGCGCGACGAGCCGAACCCGTGGCGCGCCGCGCTCGCCGCCGCGGTGCCGCTGGCCGTGTCGGTGGCCGTCGTCGTCGCCTTCGGGGACGAGTTCGGGTCGGCGATCGGCTATCACGCCGAGCGCTCCCTCCAGATCGAGTCGGTGGCGGCGACGCCGCTGGAGCTCGCCTACCTGGACGACGTCTCCGCCGGCGCCCGGTTCGGGTCGGGCAGCTTCAACTACGTCGGCCCGGGCTCCGAGGTGGCCCGCGCGGTCACCGTCGCGGCCCTGATCTTTCTCTACGGGCTGGTCCTCCTGGCCGGGTGGCGCGCCCGTGCGATCTCCCACCTGCGGCTTGCGACGGCTCTGCTCGCCACCATCGCGATCCTCTCGCCGGTGCTCTCGCCGCAGTTCCTGTTCTGGCTCCTGCCGCTGTCGGCGGCCGCGTTCGGCCTGGGTGCGGCGAACTGGGTGCTGGTCGCGGCCTTCGCGGCGACGCAGCTGATGCTCCAGCAGTACTCGCGGGTGGTCGTCGACTTCGACGCCGAGTTCGTCTGGCGGCTCGCGGGACGGAACGCGCTGCTGCTGGCCTACCTCGGACTGGTGGTCTGGCCCGTGCTGAAGGAAGGACTGCCTGCTCCCGCCGGAGGTACCTAGCCTTCGTTGCATGTCCGGCGGAGAGTTCGACCTGATCGCGCGCCTGGTGGAGCGGATGCCGCCGCCGGGGCCGCAGATGCGCGTCGCCAGCGGCGACGACGCGGCCGTCACAGAGCCCAGAGGCACCGCGACGGCCACGACCATCGACACGGTCGTCGAGGGGGTGCACTTCAGGCTGCCCGGGTTTCCCCTCGAAGCCGTCGGGCGCAAGGCGCTCGCCGCCGCGCTGTCCGACCTGGCGGCGATGGGCGCCGACCCCGGCGAGGCTTATGTCTCGCTCGGCGCGCCGGAATCCCTGAGAGAGGACGAACTGCTTCGAGTGGGTGACGGGATGGCCGAGGTCGCCGCCCGGGAGGGGGTCACCGTCGCCGGCGGCGACGTCACACGGGCGCCGGCCCTGACGCTCACGGTCGCCTGCGTCGGCTACGAGAGGCACGGCACCGAGCTGGTCACGAGAGCCGGCGCCGAGCCCGGCGACGTGCTCGCCGTCACCGGCGAGCTGGGCGGTGCGGCCGGAGGCCTGCTGGTGCTCGACGGCCTCGATGACGACGGGGCGCTTCGCGACCGTCAACGCGCCGTGCTGACGTCTCGGCAGCTTGATCCCCGCCCGCGCTTCGCGGCGGGGCGCGCGCTGGCTGACGCTGGTGCGCGCGCGATGATCGACCTCAGCGACGGCCTCGGTGCCGACGCAGGCCACCTCGCAAGGGCGAGTGCGGTCCGGGCCGAGATCGACCTGGGTGCCCTCCCACTGGGGGAAGGGCTGGTCGGGCTGCTGGGCGATGAGCGAAAGGCCCGCGAGCTCGCCGCGGGCGGAGGCGAGGACTTCGAGTTGCTGGCCGCCATCGGGCACGAGCGATTGGAGGAGGCCGTCACCGCGGTGGAGGGCCTCGGCGGGCGGCTGACTCAGGTCGGGCGAGTGGTCCAAGGCGAAGGCGTATCGATCCGCGACGCGGACGGCGGCGAGGTCGAGCCTCGCGGCTTCGACCACATGCGGGGGTCGCCCCCGGGCTGATCGGCGCCGGCTTCCGGGTCGGGCGGGGGGGCGGGCGTCGGCCTCGGCCGCTCCTTCCTCGAGCGGCGGCGCTCCTTCTTCCGCTTCGACTCCGTCCGCCGCTCCTCCAGCCGGCGGCCCCGCTCGACGAGCGCGCCGAGCTTCAGCTGCGTCGACCCTCCGTCCGCCGCGTCGCCCGCGGACGCGATCAGCGCCAGGCCGCAGCCCGCGAGCAGACACGCGAGCAGCGCCTGCGAGTCGGGCGTCTGCCCGCCGGAGAACATCAGGAGCAGGTCCCAAACGACGCCGGGCCCGGCGTCGAAGCGCCCGGCCACGTCGGCGACCGCGGCCAGAACCGGGATCGCCCCCACGGCCACGAGCCCGGCCGTCGCGAGCCGCCCGGGAGCGGCCCCGGCGGCCGCGGGAACCCAGGCCTGCAGGCCGACCGCGACCAGCAGGCAGAGGTAGGGGTTGACGAACCAGAGCGCCATCCCGCACACGGCGGCGAGCCCCAGGGCCGCGGCCGCTGCGCACGCCACCACCGAAGGGGGCGGCGGCAGGAGCGGTCGCAACAGGAACGCCCCCGCGCCCAGCACGGCCAGCGCCAGCAGGACCCCGATCGTCCCCTTCGTGCCCAGCCCCTCGGCCGCCGGGTCGAACGGGAACTCCGGGCTCGGGATCACCCCCGTGAAGGCGAGCGCGTACACCGTCAGGACGGCAAGCCCGAACGGGACGGCGCGCAGCGCCACCCAACCGACCGCGCGGCCCGCGTGCAGAGGGCTTCGGGCGGCGTCGGCCACCGCGACGAAGGAGGCCAGCCCCACCGGCGCCAGCAACGCCAGCGCCAGCATCGCCAGCGCCCAGCCGGGAAGCAGGTTCCCGGCGACGCCGATGTAGGCGTCGGGGCCGTGCTCGACCGGGCGCGGCGCCGAATCGAGGGCGAGCACCAGCGAAAGGGCGGCTCGGCCGAAGTCGCCGAGGGTCTGGCCGTTGACCTGATCGGTCGTGTCCCGCTCGGGGGGCAGCGGCAACTCACCCGACGACGACAGGCGCACCGCGTCCAGGCCCGATGCGATCAGCGGGCCCTGCTCCCCCAGGCCGGTGGGGATAGCGAGGCGCATGAGCTCGGTCAGGGGCCCGGGGTCGCCCGCGGGCTCGCCGGTCTCGTTCGAGAGGGTCGCGTTGGCGGTCTCGGCCAGGGCCGCGCTCGTGCTCTCGTCCCCTGTCGACCAGGGGATCACGAAGGGCGCCTCGGGCTCTGGCGCCGCCGGCTGGCTGATCACGTTCGCCGCATCGAGCAGGGTGCGCTCGCTGTAGCCGCTGAAGAAGCGCCGGGCCCCGAGGGCGCCGATGCTTCCGCCGTCGGTCGAGACGAACACGAGCGATTTCTCCTGGCTGGTGCCGGAGAAGCCCTCCGCGATCTGCAGCAGGATGGCCGTGGACGCGATGCTGGTCGCCGCGCCGCTGCCGTCGGCCACGTCGCGGTGCGCGATCAGCGCGACCTGGCGCTCGGAGCGCCCCGGGAGGGTCAGCAGCAGGTTCCGGAGGCCGATGTCCTCCCCCTCGAACGAAGCGTCGAAGCTCTGCTCGGCCACCTCGGCCGAGGGGATCGCCTCGAAGCGGTCCTGGACGAACTGGGCCATCGCCTCGTCGGCCTCCGATCCCGGGCGGGGGTCCGCGAACTGCTGGTTCATGTCGCGCAGCAGCGTCCCGGCCGCCTCCGAGTCGAATGAGTCCGGCGGGACCGTCGACTCGATGGGCTCAGGCGGCTGCTGCAGGGAGAACATCGCGACGATCAGCGCCACGGGCGCCGCCAGCAGGGCGGTTCTCCAGATGCGTAGGTCGATCACTGCGCCACGTAGAGTCTCAGGCATGGCGCGCGTACAGGCTCGGATCCTGCTCGTGGACGACGAGCAGGCCGTTCAGACCCTGCTGACCTATCCGCTCCGCAAGGAGGGCTACGAGGTCGTCGGCGCCCTCGACGGGCAGGAGGCCCTCGACCGCTTCTCGGAGCAGAGGTTCGACCTGGTCGTGCTGGACATCATGCTCCCGAAGCTCGACGGGATCGAGGTCTGCCGCCGCCTGCGGACCCGCAGCCAGGTGCCGATCATCATGCTCACCGCGAAGGGGGACGAGATCGACAAGGTGGTCGGCCTCGAGATGGGGGCGGACGACTACATCACCAAGCCGTTCTCGGTGCGCGAGTTCCGCAGCCGGGTCAAGGCTGCCCTGCGCCGGGGGAGCATGCCGCGCGGGCCCTCCGGCGACGCGCCGATCCGCGCCGCCGACCTGGAGATCGACTTCGAGCGTCGCACCACGACCGTCCGCGGCGGTCAGGCCCAGCTGACCTTTGTCGAGTTCGAGATCCTGGCGGCGCTGGCGAGCAGCCCGGGCCGCGTCTTCAGCCGCGAGAGCCTGCTGGAGCAGGTCTGGGGCGACTCGACGTACCGCGACCCACGCACCGTGGACGTCCACATCCGGCACCTGCGCGAGAAGCTCGAGACCGACCCGAAGTCGCCCGAGTACCTGTTCACGGTGCGCGGCGTCGGCTACCGCTTCCGGGATCCCGGGAAATAGTGGGCGCGCCCCGATCGGCTCCGAAGCTCGGGTCACGCGTTTGGACCGGGGGCCCCGGTGGGGCCTCCGCAACCGCCTGGTCGCGCTGATCTTCGCGATCACCGCCGCGGCGGTCGGGTTCGTCTACCTCTACGTCGTGCCCCAGCTCGAGTCGAGCCTGACGGCCGAGAAGCTCCGCCGGCTGGAGCGGGTCGGCAACGACGAGCGCGCCGAGCTCGCCCGGACGCTCGGCGCCGGGGCCGGCGACGCCGAGCTCCAGGCGCTGGTCCGGGTCGTCTCGCAGTCGACGGATTCCAGGGTGACCCTCCTCGCCGTCACCGAGGGCGCCGACGGCCCGGCGCCGGAGTTCGTGATCGCCGACTCCCAGGGCGAGACCACCGCCATCCAGGGCGACTACCTCGCCGCCCAGGCCGCCGTCGACGACGACCGGATCAGCTCGGGGGTCGAGACGGTGGCGGGCGAGCGGGTCGGCACCTCGGCGATCCCGGTGGAGGTCGAGGGGACGACGCGGTGGGTCGCCGTCCTGAGCAGCCCGCTCGACGACGTCGAGGCCAACGTCGCGCTGATCCGCCGCCAGATCCTGATAGCCGGGGCCATCGCCATCGCAGCGGCCGGCCTGGTCGGGTTCTGGGCGGCGGGAGCGGTGTCCAGGCGGCTGCAGCGGCTGCGCCGCGCCGCCGAGCACGTCGCGCAGGGCGACTTCACCAGCCCGATCCCGATCGAGTCCGGTGACGAGCTCGGCCAGCTCGCCCGCGCCTTCAACGAGATGCAGCGCCGCCTGGAGGGCCTGGACAGCGCGCGCAAGGAGTTCATCGCCAACGCCTCGCACGAGCTGCGAACGCCGATCTTCTCGCTCGGCGGGTTCGTCGAGCTGCTCGAGACCGACGACCCCAGCCCGAAGGAGCGCAGGGAGTTCGTGGCCGAGATGCGCGGCCAGGTCGAGCGCCTGCAGAAGCTGACCCTCGACCTTCTGGACCTGTCGAAGCTCGACGCCGACGCGATGGAGATCCGCGCCGAGTCCGTCGACCTGCGCAGCCTCGCCCGCGGAGTGGCCGCGGAGTTCAAGCCGAAGTCCCGCGCCCACCGCTCCAAGATCCAGGTCCGCGGGCGCGGCGAGGCACTCGCGATCGCCGATCCTGATCGGACTTCCCAGATCATTCGTATCCTCATCGACAATGCACTCACCCACACCAGCCAGGGAACTGACGTGACGGTCACCGCAGTCAGCGGCAACGGCGCCGCCGAGCTGATCGTCGGCGACGCCGGCCGCGGCATCGACAAGCGCTCGCAGGAGCGCGTCTTCGACCGTTTCTACACCGGCGACACGGCCCAGGGCTCCGGCCTCGGGCTCGCGATCGCCGACGAGCTCGCCGCCCGGATGGACGGCGGGCTCGAGGTCGTCTCGCAGCGCGGGTTCACCGCGTTCACGCTGAAGCTCCCCCCGGGGTCAACTTCGTGACGCGCCCACAGAAGCTTCGCGCCGCCGCGGCGGCGTCCCTCGCTGCGCTCGCCCTGGGCCTGGCCGCCTGCGGCTCGGACGAAGGCGGGGGCGGCGGCGGCCTGGCCGGCAGCGGCGACGAGGACTCTTCGTCTTCCGGCGACACCACGACGACGACCGAAGAGGTGGTCATCCAGGCCGGCGGCGGCGACTTCAACCCCGCGGATATCTTCCAGAAGGACGGCCCCGGAGTCGTCACGATCATCTCGATCTTCGGCCAGGGCGGCGACCCGCTCGCTGCCGGGGGCGCCGGCCAGGGCTCTGGCTTCGTCGTCTCCGACGACGGCGAGATCGTCACCAACACGCACGTGATTGCCACCGGTGGCTCGGGCAACGGCGGCGGGCAGCCCGAGCCCGCCGAGCAGGTCTTCGTCGAGTTCTCGGACCGCGACCGCGTCGCCGCCGAGATCGTCGGGTTCGACCCCGACGCCGACCTGGCGCTGCTCAAGATCGACCCGGCCGCGGTCGGCGAGGACCTGACCGTGCTCCCCGTATCGGATCGAGACGAATACGCCGTCGGCGAGCCGGTCGCCGCCATCGGCAGCCCCTTCGGCGAGCGGCAGTCGATCTCGGTGGGGATCGTCTCGGCGATCGACCGCTCGATCGAGTCGCTGAGCCAGTTCTCGATCGACAACGCGATCCAGACGGACGCCTCGATCAACCCGGGCAACTCGGGTGGCCCGCTGCTCGACGGCAACGGCGAGGTGATCGGCGTCAACCAGCAGATCCAGACTTCCTCGGGCACCAACTCAGGCGTCGGGTTCGCGATCCCGGCCACCGCGATCCAGTTCTCGCTCGAGCAGCTGCGCGAGGACGGCGACGTGGACTACGCCTACCTCGGTGTCTCGACACAGGGGATCTGGCCGCAGCTCGCCGAGGAGCTGGACTTGGACGTCGAAACCGGCGCCCTGATCGCCGAGATCGTCGAGGGCGGCCCTGCGGATGACGCGGGCCTGAAGGGCTCGGACGGCCAGCGGACCTTCCAGGGCGCACAGTTCGACACGGGCGGCGACGTGATCATCGCCGTCGACGGCAACAGGCTGGAGCGGGAGTCCGACCTCGCCGAGCTGATCTCGCGCCAGCGGCCGGGCCAGACCGTCCAGGTCGAGGTCATCCGCGACGGCGAGCGCCAGACCATTGAGGTCGAACTCGAGCCGCGGCCGGGCGCCGTCGCTGAAAATAACTGAACCCGGGGCGCGCATGACCGAAGCAATGCGCTCGCTGTGCGTCGAGCTCGCCCACGCGCTGCGCGACGAGGTGAGGCCCGAGCTCGGCTCGCACGCGGCGAAGGCGCACGCCGGATCGGCCGAGGGTGGCGACGTGACGTTCGCGATCGACGAACGGGCCGAGACCCGGATGGAGGCCTTCCTCGCCGAGCGGGCTCCCGAGGTCGCGTTCTACTCCGAGGACCGCGGGATGGTCCACCCCTCCGGCGGCGACGCCGAGTGGGTCCTGATCGTGGACCCGATCGACGGGACCCGGCCGGCCGCCGCCGGGCTCGAGTCCTGCTGCGTCTCGATCGCGGCGGCCCGCATGGACGGCGAGCCGGCCATGGGCGACGTCGAGATCGGGTGCATCCTCGAGCTCGGCGAGAGCGGCGCGCTCTTCTGCGCCGAGCGCGGCGGGGGCCTCGACCCCGCACCGGTCCTGTCGCCGACGACGACGCTGGAGCGGATGTTCTGGACCTACGGCCTGCGCGGGCGCCCGACCCGCGCGCTGATGGAGGTGCTCGCCGAGATCGTCGACGCCTCGTCGGTCGGCGGCGCCAGCTTCGACCTCGGCTCCGCAACCTTCGACATGACCCGGGTCGTCACCGGCCAGCTCGACGCCTACATCGAGCCCGGCCCGCGGATCGTCGACGACGTGCCGGGCATGCGCGCCGAGTTCGAGCGGATCGGCGGCGGATCGGTCCTCAACAACTCGCCGTACGACCTGGCCGCGGCGGTCCTCTGCCTCGAGGAGGGTGGCGCGATCGTGACCGACGCCTACGGGCGGAGCGTCGCCGACCGCCCCCTCCTGGGCTCGAGCCACGAGTTCCAGATCTCGTGCATCGCCGCATCGAACGCCGAGCTGCACACCGAGATCTGCCGCGCGGTAGACGCCGGCATCGAGCGGCTCGCGTCAACCGTGTAGCTTTCCCGCTCGTTTTCGCTTCGCCTGTTTCGCTTCGCCATGTCTCCTACTCGACGGGGGTCGCGTGCTTCAAGAGGTGCCGCTGGGCTCGAAGTCTCTCGCCGACTACGCGCATCTGGTCGGGCGGGGCGTCGTGGACGAGATCCGCGAGCGCGCCGAGGGCTTGAAGGACAAGAAGGTCCTTCACATCAGCGCGACCGCCTTCGGCGGCGGCGTCTCGGAGATCCTCTACACCCTCGTCCCCCTGATGCGCGACGTCGGGCTCGACACGCACTGGCAGATCATCATGGGCCGCGAGGAGTTCTTCAACGCGACGAAGCTCCTCCACAACTCCCTCCAGGGCGACCCCAACACCCTGTCGCCCAACCAGTGGGAGATGTTCGACCACTACAACGAGATGAACGCCAACAGCCTCGAGGGCGAGTGGGACTACGTGATCGTCCACGACCCCCAGCCGGTCGGCATGAAGAAGGGCGCCCAGAAGCACGGCAAGCACTGGATCTGGCGCTGCCACATCGACCTCTCCGAGCCGAACCCCGACCCGATCGAGCGCCTGCTGCCGCTGATCGCCGACTACGTCATGAGCGTCTGGCACATGGAGCAGTACGTGCCGGCGCCCCACAAGGGCCACTTGGGGATCAACATCGTCCCGCCCGCGATCGACCCCCTCTCGCCGAAGAACATGGCCTTCTCTCCCGAGGACGCCGCCTTCGTCTGCGAGCAGTTCGGGATCGACGTCGAGCGCCCGCTGATGTGCCAGGTCTCCCGCTTCGACCCCTGGAAGGACCCGATCGGCGTCATCGACGCCTACAAGCAGGTGAACGAGGCCCACCCCGACGTGCAGCTCGCCCTGGTCGGCTCGATGGCGACCGACGACCCAGAGGGCTGGGAGTTCTTCCAGCGCACCTACGAGTACGCCGGGGACGACCCCGACGTCAAGATCCTCAACAACCTCAACAACGTCGGCGCGATCGAGGTCAACGCGTTCCAGTCCCAGGCCGACGTCCTGCTCCAGAAGTCGATCCGCGAGGGCTTCGGCCTGACGGTCGCCGAGGCTCTGTGGAAGGGCCGCCCGATGATCGGCGGCGACGTCGGCGGCATCCCCCTTCAGATCGTGGACGGCGAGAGCGGCTTCTTGGTCTCCACCCCCGAGGAGGCGGCGAAGCGCTCGGTCGAGATCCTCGAAGACCCCGAGCTCGGCCGCCGCCTCGGCCGCGCCGGCAAGGAGCGCACCCGCGAGCGCTTCCTGACGCCGAGGCTCTTGCTCGACTGGCTGCGGATGTTCGAGACGCTGGACGCATAGCAAGCACACCGCGGTTTGAAGTGGAAGCTTCGCTCGCAGCAGGGCGCCGAGCGGACTGATCCTGCCCCTGCGCCCGCGTCGCAACCCTGCATCCCCGCAGGGCGAAGCCCGAGGAGATGCAGGTCTGATGGCGAAGCCGGGCTGCTACAAACGTCCGGATGCCTGACCAACGACCCCTCACGATCGTTTCCAACCGCGGGCCCGCCGAGTTCGGGCTGGACGAGGGCGGGATTCGCACCGTCAGGCGCGGCGGCGGTGGGCTCGTGACGGCGCTGAGCGGCCTCGTCTCCCACCGCAAGGCCCTGTGGATCGCGTCGGCGATGAGCGAGGAGGACGTCGCGGTCGCGAGCAGCGCCGCGGGCGAGCCCGTCGAGATCGAGCTCGAAGGCGTCTCCTACGACGTCTGCCTGGTGGCGAGCGACTCGGCCGCCTACGACCGCTTCTACAACGTCATCGCGAACCCGATCCTGTGGTTCATCCAGCACTACCTCTGGGACCTCTCGAACGCCCCGGACATCCGCCGGACCGAGGTCGAGGCGTGGGAGAGCGGCTACAAGGTCGTGAACTCCGACATCGCGGCGCAGGTGGTGAAGTCGATCGAGGGCCAGACCGACCCCGTGGTGATGCTCCACGACTACCACCTCTACACCGCTCCGGGCCAGATCCGCGCGCAGCGGCCCGACGCCTTCCTCCAGTTCTTCGTCCACATCCCATGGTCCCAGCCGGACTCGTGGCGCGTCCTGCCCAACAGCTGGCGCGAGGAGATCTACACCTCGATGCTCGCCAACGACATCATCGGGTTCCACACCACCGCGTACTGCCGCAACTTCCTGCAGTGCTGCCGCGAGTTGATGGATCTCGAGGTCGACTGGGAGCGCGGCGCCGTGATCCACGGCGACCGCGAGATCTGGGTGCGCGCCTATCCGCTCTCGATCGACGCCGACCGCATGTTCAGGGCCGCGGAGTCCGAGGAGGTCGCCTACTACGAGCGCGAGCTCCTGAAGCGCCGCCGCGATCACCTCGTGATCCGCGTGGACCGCGCCGACCTCTCGAAGAACGTGCTGCGAGGGTTCTCCGCCTTCGACACGTTCCTCGAGCAGCACCCCGAGTTCCACGAGAAGGTCACGTTCATCGCCCACCTGCAGCCCTCCCGCCTCGACGTTCCCGAGTACGCCGAGTACATGGAGAGGATCGAGGCCCTGGTCGCCGTCGTGAACCACCGCCACGGCACCACCGACTGGATGCCGATCGACCTGCGGATCTACGAGAACTTCCCCGACGCGGTCGCCCGGTACAAGAACTACGACCTGCTGGTCGTCAACTCCCTGTTCGACGGCATGAACCTGGTCGCCAAGGAGGGGCCGGCTGTCAACACCCGCGACGGCGTCGTCATGCTCTCCGAGAACACCGGCGCGCACGAGGAGCTGGGAGAGAGCGCCCTGTCGGTCAACCCGTTCGACATCCAGGAGCAGGCCGACACCATCCACCGCGCGCTGACGATGGAGCCCGAGGAGCGAAAGCTCCGCGCCGAGCGGATCAAGGAGATCATCGCCGAGCGCGATCCCGGCGACTGGGTCGACGAGCAGATCGCGGACATCGACGTGAAGCAGGCCGCGCACCCGATCGGCTCCGCATCTAGGGCCGAACGCTAGGGCCGGGAGACCCCGGTGGGGTCTCAGCCGCTCCTGACCCGCGCGCGTCATGGCTCGATGCGGAACTCTGGCGCCTGCGCAGGCTCGGGGCGCGACGGCGGTGGGACGTACGCCGGTATCGAAGGCACTGGAGCAGGTAGAGCGGCCGCCGGAGCCTGTGGGGAGGGACCGTCGTCGCGCGGCCGGCGGCGCTCGCGGTGCGACCTGCCTCCCTCGCGCTTGCCGCGCTTGCCCCGGGCTTCGCTCTTCGCAGCCTCCGCCTTTCGCGCGGCGGCCTTCCTCGCGATCGCCCGCGCCGCCGCGTCCTTCCTCGCGGAATCCGGCTTTCCGGCCGCTGCCGGCTGCGGATCGGGGACGACCGGCGCTCCGCCCCCCTCTGGTGGGGGTGGAGTGACGTTCGTCAACCCCACATCGGCGGGGGGAGGCGGGGGGCCGCCCCCGAGCAGGGACGGCAGCGCGGCCACGATGGCGATGCCCGCGGCCGCCACGGCGCCGACGCGCAGCATGCGGTCCCATCTGATCTGGGCTGCTCTCACGGGCGGATGAGGCGGCTCGGCGCGCTTTTCTCCCCCATCCCGGACGGCGCCCCCTGGTCGCTAGACTGGCCACCGGCCATCCCCCCGGGGATGGCATTCGATTCTCATGAGCCGTCACTACGAACTAGTCCTGATGATCGACCCCGAGGCCGCCGACGAGGCCCGCGAGAGCTTGGCCGGAGAGGTCAAGTCCGCGATCGAGCAGTCGGGCACGCTGGATCACGCCGACAACTGGGGCGTCCGCAAGATGGCCTACGAGATCAAGCGGCGCAACGAGGCCGACTACCGCTACTTCCGCTTCCAGGGCGAGAACGAGCTGCTGACGAAGCTCGACCACAGCCTGAAGATCGCCGACGGCGCCCTGCGCTTCCGCATCTTCCGCGTCGAGGCCGACACCCCGACGGGCGCCCCGCCCGTCTCGGAGCGCCCCTCCCAGGTCGGCGACGGACGCCCCGAGCGCAGCGACCGCGGCTCGCGCCGCCGCGACGACTGACCCGGCTGCGTTCCCCGGGCGGGTAGGTCATAGCCTCAGCGGCATCGCGACCGACCACCAAATCGCGCAGGTCAACATCGCTCGGGCCAAGGAGCCGCTCGACTCCGAGCTGCTCGCCGGCTTCATGGCCGAGCTCGAGCCCGTCAACGCGCTCGCCGATTCCGCCCCGGGCTTCGTCTGGCGCCTCCAGACCGAGGAGGGGGACGCCACGTCACTTCGCCCGTTCCCGGACGACCAGATGATCGTGAACATGTCCGTCTGGGAGTCCATCGAGGCGCTGTGGGAGTTCGTCTACTCCGCCGGCCACCTCGAGGTGATGCGCCGCCGCCGCGAGTGGTTCTCGCGGATCGAGGGCCACCAGACCCTGTGGTGGGTCCCGGCGGGCCACGAGCCGACGGTCGACGAGGCGAAGGAGCGGCTGGAGCTGCTGACGGCCCATGGCCCGACGGCAGAGGCGTTCACCTTCAAGCGCCGCTTCCCGGCACCGCAGTTTGCGGAGATTGCCCGTTCGGGGGGGAGAAGCGACGGCCGTGACGGCTCGTAGACTCAGGCCCTGAAATCAAAGCGTGAGGAGTGATCAACTTGGCTGCGACGAACATCAATAGCGTGGTTGTCACGGGCAACCTGACCCGCGACCCCGAACTCCGCTCCCTCCCGAGCGGCACATCCGTCTGCAAGCTGCGCGTCGCGGTCAACAGCCGCCGCAAGGACGGCGCCTCGGGTGAGTGGGTGGACAAGCCCAACTACTTCGACGTCACCGTCTGGGGGGCGCAGGGCGAGAACTGCGCCAACTACCTCTCCAAGGGCCGGCCCGTGGCCGTCCAGGGGCGCCTCGACTGGCGCGAGTGGGAGACCCAGGAGGGCCAGAAGCGGCAGGCCGTCGAGATCATCGCCGACAGCGTCCAGTTCCTGGGCTCGCGGGACAGCAACCAGAGCCAGGGCCAGGGCAACGGGAACGACTTCGACGCCAAATCCGACGTCCCGGCCGACAAGTCGGACTTCGAGGAGGCCGGCGTCGCCAGCGGCTCCAGCTCCGCCGGCGGCGGGGACGACGACATCCCCTTCTAGGCCCGGTCCCCGGCCGCCGCCGGCCGGGCAAGCCGTGAACTAGTCGTCGACCCTGGAGTCCTTCTCGTAGGCCACGCCGGCACCGTACCGCTACCATTCCGACCTCATCCGGCACGGCTCCGGCCGTGCCTTTCTCATGATGTGACGGCGAAAGAGAACTGACGGCAATGGCGAGACAGCAGAAATCATCGAACGGAGGAAGCGGGGGCCGCAGGAAGGGCCTGAGCGACCGTGGGCGGCCGCGCAAGTACACGAAGATCAACTCCGAGAACATCGACTACAAGGACGTCGCCCTGCTTCGCCGCTTCCTCTCAGACCGCGGCAAGACCCGCTCGCGCCGGGTCACCGGCCTCTCGCGCCGCCACCAGAGCCAGCTCACTCTCTCGGTGAAGCGCGCGCGCGAGCTCGCGTTCCTGCCGTACGTCGGCGAGCGCTAGAGAGATGGCCGAAGCCGTCCTGCTGAAGGAAGTGGAGGGGCTCGGCGACGCCGGGGACGCCGTGGAGGTCTCCCCCGGCTACCTGCGCAACTTCCTGGTGCCGCGGAAGCTGGCCCAGCCCGCCACCAAGGGAGCCCTCGAGGAAGCCCGCCGGCGCCTCGAGCGCGCCGAGGAGGCGGAGCGCCACGCCGCCGAGCGCGCCGACGAGACCGCCGCGCTGCTGTCCAAGACGGTGCTCACGATCAACCACCAGGCGGGTGAGGACGGCAAGCTGTTCGGGTCGGTGACATCGAAGGAGATCGCAGAGGCGATCCAGGCCGCCCGCAGCCTGAAGGTCGACCGCAAGAAGATCCGCCTCGAGGAGCCGATCCGCGAGACCGGCACGTTCATGGTCGAGATCGAGGTCGGCGGCGGCAAGACGGCGAGCGTGAAGACGATCGTCGCCGACGCGAAGTAGAGCTTTCCGCAAATACCCGGAACGCCTGACGCAGGTGTGACCGGGGTGTGATTTTCTAGTCAAGCCTGAAGGGCGAGGCGCCCGGGCAGGCAGACCGAGAGGGTTCTCCCGCCGGGCAGCGATCCACACTTTGAGGGCAGACGGTCGATGGACCGTCGACGCCCTCTGTGCGAGACAGGAGCACGTGGCAGCGAACGGAAAACCAGCGACGGTCGTCCCGCCCCAGAACCTCGAGGCCGAGGAGTCGGTGCTCGGCGCGATGATGGTCTCCCAGGCGACCATCGACCCGGTCGTCCTCGACGAGCGGCTGCAGGCCGGCGACTTCTACCGCGACCGCCACCGGATCATCTTCGAGGCCGTTCTCTCGCTGCACGAGGACGCCGACCCCGTCGACGTGCTGACCGTCTCCGAGGAGCTCTCCAAGCACGGCAACCTCGACAAGGTGGGCGGCAAGGACGTGGTCGCGAGCCTGGCCGCGAGGGTCCCGGCCCCGGGCAGCGCCCGCCACTACGCGAAGATCGTCAAGCAGAACTCGTTGATGCGCCGCCTCGACGCGGCCGGCAAGGAGATCGTGGCTTCGGTCGTCGAGCGCGACGGCGAAGCCTCGGAGATGGTCGAGAACGCCGAGCGCCTGCTGTTCAAGGTCGCGCACGACGAGCGCGCCGCCGACTTTCGCGAGATCCGCGAGATCCTGGACGACGAGATGGTCAAGCTCGAGGACCTGGTCACCGGCAGGGCCGAGGTCACGGGCACGCCGGCCGGCTTCCGCGACCTCGACGACAAGACGGGGGGCTTCCAGCCGGGGAACCTGGTGGTGATCGCGGCACGTCCGTCGATGGGGAAGTCTGCCCTGGTCTGCAACATCGCCGAGAACGTCGCCATCAAGCAACACAAGCCGGTGGCGATGTTCTCGCTCGAGATGTCCGAGATGGAGCTCGCCCATCGTTTCATCGCCTCCCAGGCGCGCATCCAGGGTGACCGTCTGCGAAAGGGCCGCGTCTCCAAAAGCGACTGGCCGCGGGTGGTCAAAGCCTGCAGCGAGCTGGAGTCGGCGCCCCTGTGGATCGACGACTCATCGGACCTCGGGATGCTCGAGTTGCGCGCGAAGGCGCGGCGCCTGCACGCCCAGGAGGTCTCTCGCGGGAACGGCGGC
>Ga0183260_10000302_pt1 | contig 40291 bp, 41 predicted proteins | sample AntDrymUQ4972206_2_FD_129768 | JGI IMG/M metagenome (GOLD analysis project Ga0183260, IMG submission 129768) | Polar desert sand microbial communities from Dry Valleys, Antarctica - metaG UQ497 (22.06) (version 2) (version 2) | ecosystem: Environmental > Terrestrial > Soil > Desert | place... | reverse complement strand
AGCCGGTTGAGCGGCTTGTTCGCTGGGAAGATCCACGCGGTGACGCCGCGAGGCTTTGAGCTGAAGATCATCTGGTTTTTGCTGGCCTTCTCCATTCAATGCTTGTAGGGGGCAACTCGGGTTATCTAGACTCTCTTGTCCGGCTACCGTTAGCTAGGGTTCAGGCCAGTGCCACATACACTTTTGGCTCTACCCGCTGCTCATGCAGTTGAGCAGTGAAACGTAGCCGGTGAGTGACAGTGCAAGTGTGTGAAGAATTGTTGCTAGAGAATCTAGTGCAGTTCGAGGAGATTGATGTCGAAAGATCTGGACGTAGTCCAGCACATGAAGCGAAGAACTGACAGATGAGCGTGCCAGTTATCAAAATCAGGAGTCAGCGGATCGTCGGCTTCGACCGGACTTGTATAGAGAAGGAGGTCTCTCGCCGGTCCTCGTGATTTCGGGGCTGAGAGGCAGCGTACTTCCCGTATACTTCGCGTATGAGGCTCATCGTCGCCGAGAAACCGTCTGTCGGTCGGGACATTGCGACCTCGCTGGGGCAGCACCGCAAGAGCAAGGGATCGCTCGCCGGGAGCGGCTGGACCGTGACGTGGGCGCTCGGGCACCTGGCGGGGCTGGCGCCGCCGGACGCCTACGGCGAGGAGTACAAGAAGTGGCGGCTGGAGACGCTGCCCATCCTGCCGGAGCGGTTCAAGGTGCGGGTGAACCCGAAGACCCGGGATCAGTTCTCGGTGGTGAAGGGCCTGATGCGTGACCCGTCAGTTACCGAGGTCGTGAATGCCTGCGACGCGGGACGTGAGGGGGAGTTGATCTTCGCCTACCTCTACGGTCTCTCCGGGTGCAAGAAGCCCGTGCGGCGGCTCTGGATCTCCTCCCTCACCCCCGATGCCATCCGCGACGGCTTCGACGCCTTGCGTGACGGAGGCTCAATGAAGCCCCTCGAAGACGCGGCCCGTAGCCGTGGGGAGGCCGACTGGATCGTGGGCATGAACGCCACCCGCGCCTACTCCGTCCGATTCGGCCGCCCCGGTAATGTGTTGTCTGTCGGGAGGGTCCAGACGCCCACCCTCAAGCTCCTCGTGGACCGCGAGCGGGAGATAGAGGACTTCAAGCCGGAGAAGTTCTGGACCGTCTACGCCCGCTTCGCCCGCGACGAGAACACCTACGATGGCGTGTGGTTCAGGAAGAAAGAGAACCGCCTCAAGGAGCGGGAGGCCGCCGAGGAGATAGCGGAGAAGGTGCGCGGCGGCACGGGCACGGTGAAGAAGGCGGAGAAGAAGACCGCCTCGGAGAATCCTCCTCTGCTCTACGACCTGACGGAGCTTCAGCGCAACGCCAACGCCCGGTACGGGTTCACGGCGGATCGCACGCTGCGCGCCGCCCAGGCGCTCTACGAGGAACGCAAGCTCATCACCTACCCCCGCACGTCCAGCCGCTACCTCTCAAAAGATATGGTCGGTGGTCTGAAGAAGCGTGTCGAGGCGGCTGGCGCGCTCCCTGACCTCGCGCCGTTCGCGGACAAGCTGCTCGCCGCGGATAAACTCCCCATCAGCAAGCGCGTCGTGGACAATGCGAAGGTGACGGACCATCACGCCATCGTCCCGACGAACAGGAAGTCCACCGGCAACCTGCCGCCGGACGAGGCGAAGGTCCACGACCTGGTAGCGCGGCGCTTTCTGGCCGTGTTCTTCCCTGCGGCCCGCTTCGAGAACACGACCGTGGTCACGGAGGTTCGGGGGGAGATGTTTCTCTCGAAGGGACGGGTCGTGCTGGAGGTGGGGTGGCGGGCGCTGTACCCGGACGGGGTCGGCGGCAGGAAGGAGAAAGAGTCGCCGGTCTTGCCGCCCATCGAGGTGGGGCAGGAGTGGCGGGTGGCGAAGGTCGCGGTCAAGGAGGGGGAGACCAAGCCGCCGCCGCGCTACTCGGAGTCCGCGCTGCTCGGGGCTATGGAGACGGCGGGGAAGTTCGTCGAGGACGAGGAGTTGCGGCAGGCGATGAAGGACTCCGGGCTCGGGACGCCGGCCACGCGGGCGGCGACCATAGAACGTCTGATCTCTGTCGGCTACCTGGAGCGGGATAAGAAGGCCCTCGTGCCGACGGAGAAGGGACGGGCCTTGATCTCCCTTCTCGGGGACAGCCGCATTTCCTCCCCCGAACTCACCGCCCGCTGGGAGGAACGCCTCGCCAAAATGGAGCACGGCGCCGAGACCCGCCACGATTTCATGGCCGACATCGGCGACTTCGTCCGCAAGCTGATCGAGGAAGCCCGTTCCAAGGAGGGCGAAAAAGTCGCTGCTCCCGCAAAACGCAACGGAAAACGCGGCGCGAAGTCACGGCGGACGAACGGCTCCAGCGGCGCGTCCGCGAGCAACCCATCCGACGAGCCGCTCGGGGCATGTCCGAAGTGCGGGGCGCCGGTGGTGGAGACACAGAAGGCTTTCGGATGCTCGGCGTGGAAGCAGAGCGGCTGCGACTTCGCCATCTGGAAGACCGTCGCGGGCAAGCGCGTGAGCGAGGCCCAGGCGAAGCAGCTCCTGACCAAAGGCCGAACCGGGCAGCTCAAGGGCTTCAAGAGCAAGGCCGGCAAACCCTTCGCCGCCGCGCTGGTGCTGGACGAGGCCCACAAGGTGCGACTGAAGTTCGAGAACGGGCGTTAGCCGGCGGCCCTCGGAAGAAAATTTCTTGTTTCGGCAAGAAATACCTTGAACCTCACGTAGCGTAAGGTTGTACAGTCCTGGTCATGAGGACGGTTTCGGGACAAACACAGGCGAAATCCACGGTCTGGAAGGTGGGGGAGCTGGCGCGGCGGACGGGACTCTCGGTGCGGACGCTGCGTTATTACGATGAGATCGGGCTGCTCTCGCCGGGGCGGCGCACGGAGTCGGGGCACCGGCTGTATGCGGCGGATGACGTGGTGCGGTTGCAGCAGATCCGGTCGCTCAGGGCTCTTGGGTTCGGGCTGGAGGAGATTCGGGCTTGCCTGGGCCGTCCGGACTTCTCGGCGCGGCGGGTGATCGAACTTCACCTCTCGCGGTTGGAGGAGCGGATTCGGGCGCAGCAGAGGCTCCGAGACCTCCTGGAGATCGTCGCGGCGCGGTTGGACCCGGGTGAGGAGGTCTTGGCCGGGGAGTTCATGGAGATGGTGACGGAGGTGATCGAGATGTCCGAGAGGATAGAGAAGTACTACACGCCGGAGCAGTTGGAGCAGCTCGAGGAGCGGCGGCGCGAGGTTGGAGAGGAGAGGATCAAAGAGGTCGAGGCCGAGTGGCCCCGGCTGATGGAGGAAGTGCGCGCCGAGATGGAGGCTGGCACGGACCCGGCGGACGAGCGGGTGCAACGCCTGGCCCGGCGCTGGATGGGGCTCGTCAGAGAGTTTACCGGCGGAGACCCCGGCATCCAGCGGTCTCTGAACAACATGTGGAGTCAGGAGGAGAACATCCACGGTATGGAGACGGGTCCGATGCGGGAGATAGGTGAGTATATCTCCCGGGCGATGGCGGCCTCGGAGGCCGGCACGGAGTAGCCGCGCCGTAGAACGCTGCCGGGTTCCACTGGAGCGGAGAGGCTGTTTCGGCGGCCTCTCCGTTTTCATGCGCTAAACTCTTCCGACGTATGAGAGTGATCGTCGTCGGGGCCGGCCTTGCCGGCCTCACATGCGCAAAGGTATTGGCGGAGCGTGGGGCCGAAGTCGCCGTGTTCGAGGCGTCTGACGGCGTCGGCGGCCGGGTGCGCACCGACGAGCGGGACGGCTTCCTGCTCGACCGGGGCTTCCAGGTGTACTTCACCGCTTACCCCGCCGCCAGCCGCCACCTGGACCACGCGAAGCTCGACTTCAGGGTCTTCGATCCCGGAGCTATCATCCATCGGGGCCGCGAGCGGAGCGTGCTCTCCGACCCTCGCCGCGACCCGGGCTCCCTTGCGCCCTCGATCCTCTCAGACGCCGCCACCGCCGGGGACAAGCTCCGCACCCTCAGGCTGGCAGCGAGCGCCCGGCAGGGCGAGTTCGAATCCGCCGGCGAGGGGTCGAATGAGGACAGGACCAGCCTGCAGTATTTGCGGGAGGTCGGGTTCTCGGAGAGGATCGTGGACCGTTTCTTCCGGCCTTTCTATGGTGGGATCTTCCTGGACCGTGACCTGGGAACCTCATCGCGGGTGCTGCGCTTCACCTTCAAGATGCTCGCCTCCGGTGAGACGGTGGTCCCGGCGCACGGGATCGGTGAGATCCCCAAACAGCTCGCATCCCACCTGCCCGAAGACGCGATCCTCCTGAACAGCGCGGTCGAGGAGTTGCTACGGGACGGGGAGCGGGTCACGGGCGTGAGGGCCGCCGGGGAGGAGCACGAGGCCGACGCCGTGGTGGTAGCCACCGACGCTCCCGTGGCGGGACGGCTCGCCGGCGCACCTGTCCCGGAGGGCTCGGTCGGGCAGACCTGCCTTTACTACGCCTCCGGCGGGCTCGGGGCGGGGAAGAAGATCTTGCTTAACGGTGAGGACGGAGGGTTTTTGAACAACGTCGTGGAGATCAGCAACATCTCGGAGCTATACGCTCCGCCGGGCGAGAGCCTGGTATGCGCCGTCGCGCTCGGGACGCCGAATGCGCCGGACGAGGAGCTTTTCAGGCGTGGGATCTCGGACATAATCCGCTGGTACCCTGACGCCGACCTCCGGCCGCTCGCCGTCTACCGCATCCCGTTCGCCCAGTTCGCCCAGCCGCCGGGCGCCCACGATGGCCTGCCGGAGAACCGGACGGCCACGCCAGGGCTCGTGCTCGCCGGGGAGTACACCGAGGACTCCTCCATAAACGGAGCCATGCTCTCAGGCGAACGGGCCGCCGCAGAGGCGCTCGGGTGAGCGGCGCTTCCATGAACGGGGTCCCGGCGCTCAGGATCGAGAAGCTCAGGAAGACTTACTCCAACGGCTTTCTGGCTCTCGACAGTGTCTCGCTGGAGGTCGAGGCCGGGAAGTTCGTCGGGTTGCTCGGTCCCAACGGGGCGGGGAAGACCACCCTCATAAACAGCGTCGTCAGCCTGGCGAGGCCGGATTCCGGGTCCGTCGAGGTTTATGGGAAGGACGCTTTCAGGGAGTTTCGGGAGGCGCGGCGTATGATCGGGGTTTCGCCGCAGGAGGTGAACCTGGACAAGTTCCTGACCGTCAGGGAAGTCCTGACCTTCCACGCCGGCTACTACGGCATCCCGAAGAACAAGGCGAAAGAGAAAGCCGAGGAGTTGCTGAAACGTTTCGGCCTCGTGGAGAAGCGCGACCAGCGGACCAACACGCTCTCGGGCGGGATGAAGCGGCGGGTGATGTTCGCCCGAGCCCTGATGCACGACCCGGCGGTGCTGTTCCTGGACGAGCCGACGGCCGGGGTGGACGTGGAACTGCGCTACAGCCTGTGGGGCTACGTCCGGGAACTCAACCGCGGCGGCATGACGATCCTGCTCACCACGCACTACCTGGAGGAAGCAGAGGCGTTGTGCGATGAGATCGCGCTGATCGACGGGGGCCGGATCGTTGACCGGGGCACCAGCGCGGATCTGAAAGATCGTTACGCCGCCGGAAACGTCGAAGAGGTCTACATGAAGGTGATCGGCGATGCTTCTCACGGATAGGACCTTCCGCACCTTACTATCGCGCGAAGTCCTGCGTTTCACGCGGGTGTGGATGCAGACCATCGTGCCGCAGATACTGACCTCCCTCCTTTACCTCGTCGTGTTCGGCATCGCTCTCGGCACGCGCATCAAGGAGATAGAGGGAGTGCCTTACCTGGAGTACATCCTGCCGGGCATCGCCCTGATGAGCCTCGTCACCAACTCGCAGATGAACTCCTCCTGGTCGGTCTTCGACGCCAAGCGCGAACGTTACATAGACGAGGTTCTCATAAGCCCGATGAGCGATCTTCAGATAGCGCTGGCCTATTCTCTGGGCGGTACGCTTCGGGGCGTGGTGATGGGGACGTGTACCTTCCTCGTGGGGATTCCGTTCGTGGGGGTGGGCGTCGAGAACCCGTTGTTGCTCGTGGTGATCGGGGTTCTCGCATCCTTCGCCTTCTCGTCCATCGGGACGATGGTCGGGGCGCTCGCGACCCGCATAGAGCACATATCGTTCCTCACCAGCGTCGTCATACAGCCGCTGACGTTCCTGGGCGGGGTCTTCTATTCCGTCGGCATGTTGCCAGACACCCTGCGGCTGGCGACGTTCTTCAACCCGATCTTCTACACCGTGGACGCCGCCCGCTACGCGACCCTGGGCATCTCCGACCTCAACCCCTACCCGACGCTCGGGATGGTGTTCCTGATCGCCGTCCTCGCCTTCTGCGGCGCCTGGTGGGCGATAAGCCGTGGCCCGAACCTCCGGTACTAGAAGGACCCGTACCCGCAGCGGCGGCGCCGCGAGCGCCTGGCCCTTCGTTCTGACGGTCTTCGCCGCGTCGCGGCTGCTGTTCCTGGCAACCGGCGCTCTGGCTGCGAACTTTCTGCCGGGGGCGGAGCCTGCGGGGGATCCCCTGGAGCCGCCGGGCTTCTTGAGCTACTGGGCGCACTGGGACGGGGCGTGGTACTCGGAGATCGCCACGGAAGGCTACGGCGCGCGAGCCCCGGCCTCGACGGCATTCTTTCCGCTGTACCCAATGCTGATACGGTTCGGGGTCGGCGTCGGGGGCGAACCGACGGTTTGGGGCGTCATGGTATCGCTAGTGGCTACCTTATTTGCGCTGTACTTCGTCTACCGCATCGCAGAGAGGCTTCACGATGCTCGCGCCGCCCGGGCCGCCACCCTGGCCCTCGCGTTCTTCCCGACGGCCTTTTTCATGAACGCCGTGTACACGGAGGCTCTTTTTCTGGCGCTCACGGCTGGCTCGGTATGGGCGGCTTACGTGAGGCGCGACCTGCTGCTCGCCGGTATCCTCGGGGCGCTGGCCGCCGCGACCCGCAACCTCGGCATACTCCTCCTGATACCGCTCTTCCTGGAGTGGACGCGGAACCGGCGGGAGTTCGGGGGGCGTGGGCTGGTGGAGCTGGCGCCGGTCCCGGCGGGGCTCGCCGGTTATGCGGTGTTCTTGTGGGGGCGGTTCGGGGACCCGCTCGTGTTCGCCCGCCAGCAAGGGGAGTACTGGGGCCGCGAGCTCACCGGCCCCGTCTCGACTGCAAAGGACGCCTGGCGGTCCGCCAGGGAAGGCGTCCAGTACCTGCTCGATCCGGCGGCGCTCTTCCTGGGCGCGGACCCGACCCCGGCGCTCGACGCCTCCAACGCGCTGAACCTTGCGTTCCTGGTCCTCTTCCTGGCCGTCGCGGTCGTTGGCCTCTTCGTGTTGCCGCCTGGGCTCTCCCTGTACCCCTTCGTCCTCGTGCTGCTGCCGGTCCTGACGCCCAGCCCGGCTTTTCCGCTCATGAGCCAGCCCCGCTTCGTGCTCGGGGCGTTCCCCGTGTTCATCGTCCTCGGTTACCTGCTCTCGCGCAACCGGACGGCGCTCGTAGCCTGGCTCCTGTTCAGTGGCGCGCTGGGCGTGGCACTCACGGCGCTGTTCACGACGTGGCGGTGGGTGGCCTAGCGTAGTTGGCGGCTCTCGATGAGGAGCAGAACGATCAGGGATATCTCGATGACCTTGTCCGCATAGCCGATAGCCGTGCGTTCCCCGATGACGACCCACAGTGTGACGGTCAGGGCCGTGTAGAAGATCAGGGTCCACCGCGCGACGTTCCGGTAGCGTGCGAGCCGCGGAACCGGCGCATACAGCGCGGCCAGCAGCGTCAGGTACCCGAGACCGCTGAGGATGAACACTGGGTCCAGGAAGTTCAGTTGCAGGTGGATGCCGGCTGTCCCCACGGTGAGCAACGTGATCCCGATGACGAGCGCGGTGTCCGCGGACGTGCGCGAATCATTCATGGAGACTGCCTTCCCTCCTGCGTGCGCGAGATCAGCCGTCGCGTCTCCTCCAGCGCCGCCGGGCTCACACGATCCCCCTCCTCCACGCAGATCGGAACGCCGAACTCGATGCGGGTGGTGACGTTTCGGAGCGCGGGCACGAGCATCTGGAATGTGGCGGCGAGCCACTCGCGGTCGCTGCGCCGACGCCGTATACGGGTGAGCGGGTTTCGTAGCGCGGTACGCGAGAGCACCCCGCTCACGATGACCGGCACCACCGCGAGATCGGGCACGAGCCGCGCGAAGAGGTCCACGCTCGCCGACCATCGCTCCAGAGCCTCGACCGCCCCAGGCAGCACCGCGGGGTCGGGTTCGATGCGGCCTCCGGGGAACGTCAGGACGGCGCCGCCGGAACGGAGGTGGCGGGCCGCCGACCGGACCATCGCGGACCGCCCCGGCGAGTCTTCGGGGACGGTGATGAGGCGCCGCGAGGTGTTGGGGAGCGCCGCGAGGAACGGTCTCTCGGCGGCGACGACGCGCAGGTCTTCCCTCGGGATGGCGGAGAAGAGCGCCACGGCGTCGGCGAGGCCGGGATGGTTGGAGACGAGGAGGACGGGCCCCTCGCGCCGCACGCCCTCCGCGCCCTCGACTTCCACGCGCCGGGCCATGCGTTTCAGGGCCCACGCGCCGCCCGCGCCCAGCCCGGATTCGCCGACGATCCCGTCGTATGCGGCGACCTGTTTCGCCAACCACCGGGCTGGCGGGCGTGTAAATATTTCCAGCGCCGTCCGTCCGCGCCGGAGTCCGTCCAGGCCGAAGGACGAGATCAGGTCGTCCGAGCACGCCCGCGTGAGCGCCTCCAACCGATCCGGGAGATCCAGCACAGACGCATGGGTTGAGTCCATCGCGGGAGATAGTCGGGAGATGTTATCCACGGTCTTCCCTCACTCTGTCGCTCTCGCGCCAGTATGGCAGCGGCCGGACGCGCTTCCATCCCGCAAATGGACTATTTTCCCCGGAGCGAATGGGTGAGTGCCGGCTGGAGGCTCGCATGCTCTATCCTACGCAGCCGGCTTTCGGGTGGTTCGTCTACGCCGGGTCGCGGTGGCGCACTATCTCGACCGCCGATCCGGCGAGGACAGTATCTTCGAGACGGACGTGCGGCTTCGCCACCCGCACCCGCACTGATTGAACAGGTGGGTGTTCCTCCAGTACCTCGGTGGCGATCCGCTCTGCCACCGTCTCGGTGAGGTTGACGGGCTCGCCCTCGACGATCTTGCGCGCCCGCCGGTGGACCTCGCTGTAGTCCACGGTCTTCTCCAGGTCGTCGGAGAGCCCGGCGGGGCGCAGGTCCAGGCGCAACTCCACGTCCACGACGAAGGGCTGGCCGAGGTCCCGCTCCGCCGGCAACGTCCCGTGTCGGCCGTGGAAGACCATCCCCTCAAGCAGTATCCGGTCGCCATCCGTGTGTTCGCCGGTCATGGGGCGCAGTATACGGGCGTGTGATCCCCGTTGCGCGCCGCCATTCCCGGAGATGCTAACCTTTCGATAGGGAGACAGAGAGGAGAGAGCCGTCGTTCGTCCCGCCGTAACCGTGAGCTACGCCCAGACGCTGGATGGCCGCCTGGCGACCGTGGACGGGAACTCGCGTTGGATCAGCGGCCCCGACTCCCTGAGCTTCGCCCACGCCCTGCGCGCCGAACACGACGCGATCGTGGTAGGCGCAGGAACCGCCTGCACCGACGATCCTAGCCTGACGGTCCGCCACGTCCCCGGCGACGATCCACTGCGCGTCGTCGTGGATAGCACCCTGCGAACGCCGCTTACGGCCGCCGTGCTGGCGGACGGCGCCGCTAAGGGCACCGTACTCGCCGTCACCGAGCGCGCCCCAGAGGACCGCTGCGAGGACGCGCTGTCTCTGGGGGCCACCGTCCTCCGGTTGCCGAAAAATTCTGCAGGCCGGGTGGACCTCGGCATCTTGATGAAAGAGCTGCACGGTTTCGGCGTGCGCTCCGTCATGGTCGAGGGCGGGGCGGCGCTCATCACGGCGCTCCTCTGCGACCGGCTGGTAGACCGGCTCGCCGTCTGCGTCGCGCCCAAGATACTGGGCCGCGGCATCGAGGCCGTCGGAGACCTCGGCATCTGCGACCTGACCGACTCCCTGGCCCTGGCCGACACTACCATCACTCCTTATGGCGCGGATACCGTCTTCGACAGCCGCGTCGTGTACCCGAATGGCGCCTGAACACGTCTATGGTGATGTCGAAGGCCGGGCCCTCTGGTTCGCCGCGCCGCGAAAGGCGGAGTTCCGTCCCGAGATCATCCCGCCGCCCGGACCCGGCCAGGTCCGCGTCCGAACCATCGTCTCCGCCATAAGCTACGGGACCGAGATGCTGGTCTACCGTGGCGAGGTCCCTCCCGACACGGTACTCGACCTGCCCACCCTGGCCGGCAGATACGGGTTCCCGATCAAATACGGATACGCCACCGTCGGCCGCGTCTTCGACGTCGGTGCGGGCGTCGCGGACTTCTCGCCCGGCGACCTCGTCTTCGTTCACCACCCGCATCAGAGCGCCTTCACCGTCCCGGCCGAGATGCCCGTGCATCTCCCCGAAGGCATCGACCCGCTCTCCGGCCTGTTCGTGGCCAACCTGGAGACGGCGGTGAATATCGTTCACGACGCCTCCATACGCCTCGGCGAGACGGCGGTCGTCTTCGGGCAGGGCGTGGTCGGACTGTTGGTGGCGCGGCTCCTGAAGCTGGCGGGCGCAGGTCGGGTGCTGACCGTCGAGCCGGTGGAGGCGCGCCGGAAGCTATCGCTGGAGATGGGCGTGGATGAGGCTATGGAGCCCGGCGAGAACCTTGCCGAGCGCATCTTTACGGCTACGAACGGCCGTGGCGCGGACGTGACGGTCGAGGTAAGCGGTTCTCCCAGAGCTTTGAAGAGCGCGGTGGACGCCACGGCGGACGAGGGCACGGTCGTAGTCGCTTCCTGGTACGGGATCAAGCCCGTCACGCTCGACCTCGGTGGCCGCTTCCATCGGGGACGGCTTCGGCTGCGTTCCTCCCAGGTGGGCCGCATACCGCCTGAGCTCGCGCCACGCTGGGACCGCGCCAGGCGGATGGAGACGGTGCTGGACCTGCTTCCCCGGTTGGGCCTGGAGCGGCTCGTCTCCCACCGCTTTCCCTTCGAAGAAGCGCCCGCCGCCTTCCGGCTGGTGGACGAGCGGCCCGGCGACATGGTACAGGTGATTCTCGACTATGGAGAAGGGGGATAAGGATGTACGAGGTCTACGTGGCGGCGCGGTTCGAGGCGGCCCACCGGCTGGTCGGGGACTTCGGGCCTGCGACGCGGACCCACGGCCACACGTACCGGCTGGAGGTGATCATACGCGGCGAGACCCTGAAAGAAGACGGGACCTTGTTCGATATCGGGGAACTGAAAGGCGCCGTGGACGGGCTCGCCGCCTCGCTCCACTACCGGGACCTGGACGAGGTGCCGGGCCTGGCCGGCACTAACACCACAGCCGAGAACGTGGCGAGCTTCTGCTGGGAGCAACTCGCTCCGGGCTTGCAAGATCCCGGCCTCGACTCCCTCACGATCCGCGTCTGGGAGTCGCCGGAGGTGTACGCTGCCCGGGAAGGTTCGCTTCGCTCAGTGAGTAGTGAGTAGTAAGTCGTGAGTCGAGAAAATACGACTTACTACTCACGAAGCGAGCGTAGCGATGAGTCTCACGACTTACGGGAGCGCGGCGGAGGAGCGGGGCGACCTTGCGTGTAGCCTTCGTCACTGTTGGGGACACAAGGCGCCGGACAGGCGGCTACCTTTACCATGCCGAGGTGTTCGTCCGGCTGAGGGCGATGGGCGTTGCGGTCGAGGAGATCATACCGTGCGGAGCCTCCCCGGAGGAGCAGGAACGGGCGGTGGATCTTCTTTTTCACCTCCTCGACCCTTCGGCTTTCGACGTGATCGTCGTGGACGCCCTCACCAGGATAGTCTGCGCCCCGCACCTCGACCGCTGGCGGGGGGAGAGCCCGGTCGTGGCGATGATCCACGAGCTGCCGGGCGTCGCCGACCCCGATGTAGCTGAGCGAGAACGCGGGTTTGAGGGACCGCTGTTGCGTTCGGACCTCCTCGTTTGCGTGAGCGGCCACGGGCGTTCCATCCTCGAAGACCGGGGTGTTCCCGCCGTCCATATCCGTGTCGTCCCGCCCGGCTTCGACCGGCTATCCGTGGGCGACCCTCCACCCGTCCGAGACAACGGTCCGGTGCGCGCTCTGTGCGTGGGGCAGTGGATCCCACGCAAGGGCATCCTCGACCTCGTCCGGGCCTGGACGGCACGCGAACGCCTCGGGACGGTTCTGGAACTGATCGGGGAGACCGAAGCCGACCCTGGATATGCCGACGCCATACGTGACGCCATCGCCGCCGCGCCCGACTCATTCATCAACGTGCGCGGCCCGGTGGACGCCGCGGCGCTCGCGGAAGCCTACGCCGCCGCCGACCTCTTTGCGTTGCCTTCCCGTTACGAGGGTTACGGAATCGTCTTCGCCGAGGCGCTCGCCCACGGGCTGCCGGTCGTCGCCTGCGACACGGGCCCGATCCCCGAACTGGTCGGTGAGGAGGCCGCCCTCCTCGTCCCGCCGGAAGACGTGGGAGCGCTCGCGGAGGCCCTGGACCTCCTCCTGAGCGATGCCGCTGTGCGACGCCGCATGTCCGAAGCGGCCCGCCGCCGCGCCGAAAACCTTCCGCGCTGGGACGACACGGCCGCGGAATTTCTGGAAGTCTTGCGAGAGTCTGCTGAGCGGTCGCCGATCAGAGATCTCCGCGAGCAAAATCGCCTTTCCTGGAACGCGGTCGCCGGCGCGCACGAGAGCCACCGCGGAGACCTCGCCGGTTTCCTGCGCCGGGGCGGCAGCACCCTCTTCCCGGAGGAACGGAGGCTGCTCGGCGACCTCCGGGACAGAAAGCTTCTCCACCTCCAGTGCAACTCCGGCGGAGACTCCCTGAGCGTGGCGAACCTCGGGGCGGCGGTTACCGGTGTGGACATCAGCGACGCGGCGATCTCCACCGCCCGCAAACTCTCCGAAGAGGCCGGTATCTCCGCCGGTTTCGAGCGCGCCGACATCTACGACTGGCTGGCGGACGCCGCCCGAAGCGACCGGCGCTTCCATGCTGCCTTCGCCTCCTACGGCGTCGTCTGCTGGCTCCCCGACCTCGAAACCTGGGCACGGGGCATCTCCGCTGTCCTCGAACCCGGCGGTCGGTTCGTGCTCGTTGACTTCCATCCCGTAGCGGACATGTTCGACGAGAGCTTCCGGCTCGTATACGGCTATCCGTCCCACGGAGAGGCGCTGCCCCTCGAGGAGGGCGTCGGCGACTACGTCGGCGAGTCCGGCGGCGGCCTCACGCCCGCGGGCCTGTCCGAAGGCTTGAGAGATTTCGAGAACCCGGAACAGGCCCACCTTTTCCGGTGGGGACTGGGGGAGGTCGTCACGGCGCTGGCAGGGGCGGGTTTGCGGATAAGCGTCCTCGAAGAGTACCCGTACTCCAACGGCGAGCGACACTTCGCCGAGATGCGCGAGCTGCCGGAACGCCGCATGTTCCCGCCGGAAGGCGTGCCCGCCGTGCCCCTGATGTACGGACTCCGGGCGGAGAAGGATTGACGGTCTGTCTCGTGGCCGGGAAGAGCGTTCTCGCCGCTAGAATTTCTCTACCACGTCGAAGAGCTCGACAGAGGGCGGCGCCATCCCGACCGGGCCACCCGGCGGTGTGCGGTCCCTGAGCGCCATCATGCTCTCTTCGGAGTCCCAGACGGTGATAGAGACCGCTCTGCCCGTCTCCGAGTCCTGTGCGTGGTAGCCGCCGACGAAACCCGGCTGTTCCTTCATCCAGGCGCGGAAGCCCTTCGCATCGTCGCTGGTTATGGGGCTGGGTGTTTGCTCGTGCGAAGCAACTCTACAGATCACCGATGCGACTCCTGATCTCGTGTACGACAAAGCCAGCATAACAATACCAGCGATGGGCCGAATCCTCCAAACGTACTAATTTGAGCAAATGATGGCGGGAAACCGGAAGACGTCCGATCCTGCGCTCATGGCGAGAAGTAGAAAGCCAGCGCGGCGATGATGTAGACGCCCGTGAGCATCGCGCCTTCGAGCCAGTTGGACTTCCCGTCCAGGGCGACGAAGCCGGTGACGACCACCGCTGCTGCCAATGCCCCCAGTTCCAATGGCGTGAAGACGAGGCGCAGAGGGTGGCCGAGGAGGGGGCCTAGGAAGACCAGGATGGGCGTGACGAGGAGGGCGACCTGGATGGAGGAGCCCAGCGAGATCGCCATCGAGAAGTCCATGTTGTTCTTGTAGGCGATCTGGACCCCGACGATGTGCTCCGCGATGTTTCCGACTATGGGCACCAGGATCACGCCGACGAACAACTCGGAGACGCCAAACTCCTCCGTCAGCGGCTCTATGGCGCCCACGAACGCCTCGGAGACGAAGGCGACCGCGGCTGTCGCGACGAGTAGCAGCGCGAACGAGGCGGCACGTCCGAACGGCGCGTGCCCCTCTCCGGTCGCTACTCCACCTTCCGGACTGCGGAGATAGTAGACGAGGTACAGGATGTAGAGGACGAACATCACGACGGCGACCTCGATGCTCAGGGTGGTGGGGCTCGGGCTAGGGCTGGTCGCGGCGAAGATGGTGGGGAGGGCGAGGGCTGCGGCGACTATGCCGAGCATCGAAGCGTTGATGCCCGCTATCTCGGATGAGAAGCTCTGGATGCCGTTCTTGAGGCCGCCGAAGATCAGGCTGGCCCCGAGGACGAGCAAGACGTTGCCGATAATTGACCCGATGATGGAAGCCTTCACCACGGTCGTCAGGCCGGCCGAGAGCGCGAAGATTGTGATTATGAGCTCTGCAGCGTTGCCGAACGTGGCGTTGAGGATGCCCCCGATACGCGGCCCGGAGTGGTGGCCCAGGGACTCCGTCGCCTGACCGAGCACCCAGGCAAGTCCGATCAAGGCAAGAGACGTCAGGGCAAAGAGGACGAGCGTCGGGGCGTGCAGCAGCTCCGCCACCACGACCCCGAGGGTGAGGACCACCGTCGCGCCGTAGGCTATACGGGTTAGCATCCTAGCCTTCTCATTCGGATAAGCACGCCGGATATCTTATAAGATGCGGTGGCTGGACGTAGGAGCTTACCTGGAGAGATAACCCTTGATCGACTACCATCTGCACGTCGTGGCCCACGCGGATCGGCCGATGACCGTGGATAACATCCTGGCTTACCTGGAAGTGGCCCGCGAGCGGGGCATCCGCCAGATGGGCATTACCGAGCACGACCGCTACCTGGACGACGTGAACCTCGCTGCCTTCCAGGAGGCCCGCGAGAAGTTCCAGGACGTGGAGTTGCGCCTCGGGATCGAGATAGACTTCGTGCCGGGTAACGAGGAGGAGATGGACCGCGTCGCGGGTGCGCTACCTTTTGACTACGTGATCGGGAGCGTCCACCGCGTCGGCGGCGAGGAGGTGGACCGCGCCACGGACATGTCCGTCTATGAGAAGTACGAACCCTACGAACTGTACGAGGCGTACTACGAGAACGTGCGGAAAGCTGCCCTCTCGGGGCGCTTCGAGGTGCTGGGCCATCCCGACCTCATCAAGATCTTCAAGCGTTATCCCGACAGGGACATCACCCCGATCCTGGAGGAGACCGCCGACGCCATCGCCGACTCCGGCATCGTCGTGGACGTGAACGCGGCGGGTCTTCGTAAACCTGTAGGTGAGATATACCCATCCCGCCCGTTCCTGGAGATGCTCCACCGCCGGGGCGTCCCCATAATTCTCTCCTCCGACGCCCACGCCCCGCACGAGGTCGCCGCCGGATACGACAAAAGTCTCCCGCTCGTCCATGACGTAGGCTACCGTGAGGTTGCGACCTTCGAGAACCGAGAGCGCGGCGCCCTTCCCCTGTGACCGGAGAGCTTTTCCTCGAAGACGCCTACCTCAAGGAGTTCGAGGCCCGCGTCGTGCGGCTCGACGGCCGGGAGGTCGTCCTGGACCGGACCGCCTTCTATCCCGGCGGAGGAGGACAGCCGCCGGACAAGGGAACGCTAGGTATCGGTCCCATTCACGCGAGCGTGGTGGACGCCCGGCGCGAGGGGAGCGGTATCGTCCACGTCCTCGAACGTACCATCCCGGATACCGTCCGGGATCTGAAGGGCAGTCTGGACTGGGAGCGGCGCTACGCGCACATGCGGTATCACACGGCGCTGCACGTCCTCTCCGGTGTGATCTGGACCAGATTCGAGGCGAAGGTCACGGGCGGCCAGATGCGCGCCGAACGCGCTCGGATGGATTTCTCTTTCCCCGGCGAGTGGACGGCACACGTGGTCGGCGAGATAGAGCGGTTGACGAATGAGGCGCTCGCGGGGGAGCATCCGGTCAGGGTATACGAGTTGCCGCGCGAGGAGGCGCTTCGGAATCCGGATCTCATCCGCACCCAGGTGAACCTGGTGCCTGAGTGGGTGAAGACTGTCCGTGTGGTCGAGATAGAGGGTCTGGACACTCAGGCTGACGGTGGCACCCACGTTGCGAACACGGGAGAGGTGGGGGAGTTGGAGATCACCGGCCACAAGAGCAAGGGCCGCCAGAACAAGCGCATCGAGTTCTCGCTGCGATGAGGACGTACGCTACGATACTCGTCGCGCTCCTGCTCCTCTTGCTCACCGGATGCGGCGGGTCACCCGGTGCCGGATCGGGCTCCGGCGGGACCACCGGAGGCTCCGCCGCACAGAGAGCCACGACCACCGGCGGTGAGATCACAGGCGCGGAAGCCGATACCCGGACGCTGACCATCTCGGCGTCCGGGGACGAGGAGGTCGAGGTGCTGGTCGAAATCGCCGACGACAGCTTCGAACAGCAGCAAGGTCTCATGGGCCGCACGTCGCTCGGGGAGGACAGGGGCATGCTCTTCGTGTTCGGCTACGAGCAGGTGTTGTCGTTCTGGATGAAGAACACCCTCATACCGCTCTCCATCGCCTACATGGACTCGGAGGGCCGCATCGTGGACATCCAGGACATGGAGCCCCGGTACGACGAGCCGCCCCACTACGTCTCCGCGGAGCCCGCGCAATACGCTCTTGAGGTCAACAAAGGCTTTCTCGATGAGCACGGTGTGAAGGTAGGGGATCGGGCGGAGTTGCCGGAGTAACCGTACCCTGTCTGACGCATCGCGACCTGGAAGCGCGGCGAAGGCTGATCGAGCCGCTGTTCGTTTCGCATCCTCGTGAGCTATTGCAGCCGGACGCCGTGTTGCCGCATGACTTCCTCCATCCGATCCCACTGGAAGGAGACAGGCCGTAAGAGTTCGTCAGTTCTTCGAGTCGCGGTATGTCCGGTGGTCCGTCGGAGGAGACGATCTCAGCCGGACCTTGGAAGTACCTCTCGAACCCCGCTGGGGAGAAGATCTCGACTATCCTCGCGGGTCCGGGGTTCCAGAGAACGTGTGAACGACCCCGCGCGGCTTCAGGACGTAGCTGCCCGCCGGGGCCGTATGGACCTCCTCGCTTAGCAGGACCCCGATCTCCCCTTCGACCACGTACGAGATCTCATCCTCGTTGGTGTGCGCGTGGGGGCGGGGCAGCGAGCATCCCCGGCTCCAGAGGGCCTTCGCCATAGGCGAAGGCCCTCCGTTCGCGCTACACTGGCGCTCCGTTATGGCGGGATGTGGATCGTTCCAAGCAGCGTGTTCGATACCGCAACTACGTCTTTATCGTACGTTGGGGCCTCATTTATGAGGCCTGCGCGACTTCCCTGGTGAACCGTCCTGCTCCCGAAGGATCTTCGATCATGACCTTGAGGACGCGGTAGGTGATCACATCGGCCCGATCCTGGGGAATATTCGCCTTGTTCAGTTCTTCGGAGAGCTCGTCCATGATCGCCTTTAGCGGAGCGTAGCGGTCGTCCGGCAGAGATTGTGTCTTCTCCTTTTGCTCGAAGCGACTGCTCAGGCTCACTAGCGAGGTCAACGTGGCAGCGAAGGCGGATATTTCCTGGGAATGCTCGACTATTCCCGATAGGAAATGCAAGAGATGCGGGCCGGCGGCCGCTATGGCGGAGAGGATCGCGGGAAACAAAGCGATGGCTATGTCCGGGCCAAAAGCACCAGGCACGCCCCCGGACTGGCGGAATAACTTGTCCCTGGCCCTGCCTCCCGCGATGTAGGCGTGGGCCATGGCGGGAGCCACGTCCGCTTCGTACGGGGCGGCCTCCTCCGCGATCCTCAGCGACCAGGCACTTATTACGTCCGTCTCGCTCACGCCCGTTCCCCTAATTGGTCGGAGACCGCATCCTCTGTGGAGGGTCCATTATAAGCCGGAGAGAATCCTCGCGACAGCACGGCCAACGCAGGTGTACGCGACGAACCCCGGACAGGTCTACCGACGGAACTCGAGGGAACCAGCCCCGACCCTCGGAGCGCGTCGAACGTTCACCGCCGCTCGATCGTGAATTCATTCGGAATTCATCGCCACGCGCTTCCATGAATCAGCCGGCGAACACTTCAACACGGCGCTTCCAGGCGGTTGGATGCGGGGCCATCGTGAGCGATACGGATTAGCGAATCCGACGGCGTGGGGGATGGAGAGATGCAAAGCTGAGGAGGACCGATGGATGGTGGAGTTCCGAAATCCCCGCAGGGCGCGCTTCCGCCGTGGCTCTGGTTCTGGCTGGGCGCGAGCCTCCTTCTCACGTTTCGCGCGGGACCCGCTTCGTGGCTTGGCGAAGGGGTCGTCCTCTTCACCGGGTACCCCGAGATCGGTACCCAGGTCTCCCTCTTCCGCGTCGTCGGCATAGCGTTCGTCCTGCCCGTGGCGGTCGTTTTCGCCGGGCTCGTCACCATCGTGTTGCCCTGGGTCCGCGCGGCTTACCTGGTGCGCCGGTATGGCTTGGCGGAGCCTCCTGAGTCACCCAGGCTGAAAGAGATCTCCAGCTTCGTGCATGCCCATGATCCCGACCTCAAGATAAAAGTGAACCTGGCCCGTCCCAACCAACTCGCCTTCGTCTACCCGATCGGCTACCGAAAAGCGGCGATGGCCGTGTTTGGTGGCCTGATCATCCTCTGGAGCCAGGACCGGAAGACTGCGGAATCCATACTGCTCCACGAGATAGGTCATCGCCGTCATGGGGACGTCCTCGTCGTCGGGGCGGGCAGCCTGCTCACCGCGTTCGTCAGGTACGGCCTGCTCGCGGGAGCCATCGGGCTGGCCGTCGGCTTCGCGGCGCTCTCGATCAGGATAATAGGAAGCGTACCCGACAACCTCGGGGAGGTCCTGTACATGGTCAGGGTAGCCCTCCTGTACCCGTTGGTCGTCGCCGTCGTAGTCGCGACGCCGATCTTGATCCTGCCGTTGGTGGGGATGTGGTGCGCCGAGTTCAACGCCGACCGGTTCGCTTTGGAAGCCCAGGGATCCCACGACGCCATGGTCAACGCGGTAGACAGGCTCCGCCCGCCGAAGTCACGCTTTCGCTGGTTGTTGCTCTGGATGACCCATCCACCGGACACCCTGCGACGGTGGGCGGTGCGCCGCCACGACAAGAAGGGCACGTTGGTGGCCCTCCTGTTGCTGTTCCCCGCGGCCGCCCTGATCGGCGTGTTGTGCCAGATAGTGTGGGATACGTACCTGTTCTCGGATACCGCGGCCTGGCTTAACGCCGCCGATACGCGTTTGGACCCGTTCGTGGAGTACTGGCTCGCCATAGCGGCGGTGATCCTGTTGTGGCCTTTTGTCGCGGGTCCGTGGGAACGGGTGTTCAGCGCCGGGCGTTCCGTGGCAGGAGCCTCCGGGTGGTCCAGGTACAACGGGTACCTCTACAGTTGCGTCCTCCTGGCAGGACTTGCCGGCCTGTACCATGCGGTATCCCCGAATGCGGTTCTGCAACCCGGACCCCTTCCTGCCGGCGAGTACTCGACCACCTTCTTCGACCCCGGCTTTTCCTTCCGTGCCGGCGAAGGTTGGGAGGTTGCGAAGCCCGGCGACACGCCCGGCCTGTTGCTGTTTGGAAGGGAAAATTCGGGAGAGATCCGGTTTCAAAACGTCGAGGGCAGCCACCTGGATTTCTATGACAACTCCGGGGAGGTGGGCGTGGAGCATCACGACGCTCCGCCCGCGCTCCACGACAACGCGGTGCTCTGGTACTCCCTTCTCGCGCAACACCCCAACCTGCGCGTCGCGCTTCCACGCCTGGTGCGGGTCGGAGGCATAAACTACTTTGAGCTCGACGTCGGGCTGCCTTCCGTACCCGAAGATTATCCTCAGGGGTGCTCGCGTCCTTGTGTCCCACTCTTCCACTACAAGCATTTCAACACCCAGGGAGGGGACTTTTTCCTCAGGGAAGGGAACAGGCTCCGGATCCTCGTCGCGGAGGTGGGAGGTAAACCGGTGATGATCGCGATCGGCGCCCCGGAACAGGGGTTCAACAAGTTCGCAAACGAGGCTGCGGAGATGCTCGGGAGCGTGACGTGGGACGGGGCCGTTTCGAGTTCGGAACGCGTCCGGGCCCCCAACCTCCTGGGTAAGACACCGGATGCGGCCGCAAGTCTCGCCACAACCGATTTCGCCGCAGTCCAGGTCGGCGGCACACAGGTAACCGGTGAGCCGAAGGGCACCATCGTCAGCCAGGACCCGCCCCCCGACGAGTTGGCCGCCAGGGGTTCTATCATCTGGGTGGACGTGAGCGCCGGCCAGCCGGAAGATCCGGGCGACATCCTGGAAGAGGACTTTTCCGATGTCTCCGGCGGGTGGCCCAGGGAGCCGGATGGCGACGGTTTCCGCCTCGGATACAGTGACGACAGGTACTTCATCGCCCTCGAGCGGCCTGATAGCAGGGTGGTCTGGTTCGACGACGAAGCACTATTGGGATCGGGCTCTCTCAGGGATTCGATAATCGAAGTGGACGCCACGGGCGGCGGCACCGACCGCGGTAAACCCGGCGGTCTGTGGGGCGTAACATGCCGTATGGAAGACGCGAACACTTCCTACCTGCTGGCGGTTGACAGCGGCGGTGGCGCCTTCATCTGGCGACTAGAGGACGGTATGCCGGGCGAGCTCGCCGATGACAACGGCGCCACGAACTCGGTCATCAAACGGGGCGCGGCGACGCTCACCGGCGTGAGCGACTCAGTCGTCAAAGAAGGAACGGCGACGAACCATATCCGGGCGGACTGCGTGGGAGAAACGTTGTCCCTGTATGTCAACGGCCGGAAAGTTGCCGAAGCCGAGAACGTGGAGCCCACCTCCGGGGGGGTCGGTTTGTACGCTATGAACCTGGGGAACCAGCCGTCCGACGTCAAAGCGTCCTTCGACAATTTCCGGGTCTCTTCCGTTCCTTCAGGCTCGGCGTCAGGCTCGGCCTCTTCTTCCGGCTCGGCATCTTCCCTTCCTTCAGCCTCGGCGTCAGCTTCTTCCCGGCCCGAACGGGCGTCGGTGACGGAGGCCGGCGTTGTCGAAGCCGTCGAGGATTACTACTGGGCGGTCGACAGGCAAGACTGGGCCTACACCTATGCCTACCTCGACTCGCAGACCCGAGCGATGTTCACGGAGGAGGAGTGGTACATGAAAAATCAGTGGTTCGCCGACACCTACCCGGCCCCGCTAAGCACGCTGAATGTGCGGGTGAACGGCTCGGCCTCGGACCCCGTGGTCAGCGTGACGGTCTACAGGGGGTTCGCGGACGGCGGCTCCCAGGCGAGGGACACCTATTTCCTCCTGGAGGACGGTGTCTGGAAGCACCGTTTCGGTCAGGAAGAGATCGACCTGTTCCTGCCGGACGTCGGCTACGAGGAATTCGTGGCAGCACAGCAGTAACCCGGCGGATCACCCCGCCTCTCCTTGCTGTGCGGGAGCCGGGAAGGGACGAACACGGTTCCCTTCTCCCACCCTCCCTCGAAGAGAAGCCGCAACCCGGGTTGCGTATCGTAAGTCTCTCACCTAAACCAAGTAAGCTCAACCCCGGTGACGATTGCATCGGGCCGGGGTTGAGCCCTTCTTCTCCAGCCTGGGCTCGATCCTCGACGCTTTCGCTTTACCCCAATGTTCGCGCCTTCATCAGCCCTTCGACCGTGAGGGTGGCGGCCGGGACGCAGCCGCGCACGAACCCGAAGAACGGGCCGAAGTCCCTCGTCGCCGGGAAGCCGGTCACGAACAGACCAGGCAGGCTCGTCTGAAAGTTCTCGTCCAGGACCGGGAAGCCGTCCGCAAGCTCCATGCTCCCGACGACGCCGGAGAGGTAGGGAACCTTCTTCATGTCTGGCTTGTAGCCGGTCGCGAGGACTACATGGTCCACCATGAGGTTCTCGCCGGTCGAGAGCCGAACTCGTATCCCTTTGTCCTCTTCCCGGCATTCCTCGATGGAGGCGTGTGGGTGGCGGTGGACGGGCGGGCTGGTGAGGCGTGGGGTGAGCCAGGGCTCCAGCTTGAGCCGTCCCCCGGCCCAGAAGCGTTTTGCTACCGCCTCGCGCTCTTCTTGGGGCAGCTTTCGGAACCAGCCCGGCACCTCGACGGTGAGGTCCATCAGGGGGTCAACGAAGCTCCAGTCCGCCGGGGCGAAGTCCGGCGGGTCGTGACGGTGGACGACGTGGACCTCGGCCGTGCCCTCGTCGGCCAGGAGGGCCGCCCACTCGAAGGCGCTCTGCCGGCCGCCCACGATCAGGACGCGCTTCCCGCGCAGCTCTTCGAAATGCACCAGCTCGCAGGTGTGCGACCATCGCTCCGGTGAGAGCGAACGTTCCACCCACTCAGGGACCACCCCGAAGCGCGAGATACCGGGGGCTGCAACCACGGCGTCGGCCGCCACCCGGCGCCCACTCCGGAGCGTCGCCTCGAACCGGCCGTTGGGTTTGGCGAGGTCTTCCACGAGATCCGGCTCCACCTCCACGCCGGCCTGCTCGCGGAACCAGTCGGCGTATTCCAGGAAGAGCGAGATCGGGATAGGGTCCACGTCCGCCGAGTCCACGCCGCGTTCCGCGAGGAAAGCCATCATCGTGTGCTGTTGCGCGACGTCCATATGCCAGTCAGGGCCTGAGCGCAGCATCATCTTCGCTGGCATGTTCTCCCGCCAGAAGCTCATCGGCTCGCCGAGTACCAGCGTCTCTATCCCCTGGCGCTTTGCGTGGGCGGCGGTGGTGAGGCCGTAGGGTCCAGCCCCGATCACCAACAGCTCCGTGCGCTCGATGTCCGTCATCATTCGCCTCCCCGCTAGCTCGCCTGTCTTGCCACCACCCTCAGGCCGGACGTTGCCCCGTAGCCCGCCACTCGCGCTTCACGGGACATTTTAGTCAGCGGAGAGAGATCAGCGCATCCCCAAAAGAGTGGAAAGGGTGAAAAAGGCAGCCCTCTACCGAAGTCTTCAAACGGATGCGCGAGATGCCGCCGTCGAAGCGCCTACCCGGAAGGGCTGTCGTCGAGTGCCCGCGCGACCGCGAAGGGATCGGAGGCGACCACCGAGGCGGCGTAGAGTTCCATCGCCCCGATGTCCGAGGTGCGGTTGGCCGGGTCCCCCCGGTCCACGATATATACGACCGCCGGGAACCCGGACCAGTCCTCTTCGACCTCCGCGAGCGGCGGCAGGTAGAAGGCCACATTGAAGGCGCGCACACCCAGCTTGTGGACGTAGGCCCGCAGAAGCTCCCCGACCGTGCGATGGAGCGCCCCATCGTTGGGGCTTCCTCCGATCACGACCAACTCCTTCTCTTTGATCGGGGAGAGGCTGGCGAAGGCCCGGACGCCGTCTTCGACAGGAACGGAGAGACCTAAAGCGTCGTGGACGCGATGGAGGTCTCCGAAGTAGTCCGAGCCGTGCTCGTTCCTGTAGGTTGCGGCGGCGCGGCGGAGACGCTCGACTTTGGGATAGTGCGTTCCCCGCGTGGCCGTGACCTGGGCGTGGCCGTGGATGATGGAGCCGCCGGCCCGCCACAGGCAGTTCCACATCAGGAACGGGTAGCGGGCCTCGGGGTCGACTCGGTTGGCTTCACGGGCCCACCGGAGGCCCACGTCCACGTAGTCCGCCACCTTCTCGGGGGTTAGCTTCAGCGGGTTGTGGTCGTCGAAGACGATTACGCCGTGGAAGCCGTCGTACTTGGCGACGTTGGAAGCGGTCACGGAGTACTCGCCCCGAACGCGGCCGAACACGTCGGCCGGCGTGCCCTCCTCGGGACGGCAGAACGGATCGCCTTCGGTCGCGGAGATCTCGCGGTCCAGGTCCAGGCTCACGCCGGTGTCTAAAGGCCGGGAGGCGCGCAGGCCGTTGAAGAGTGAGCCTTCGAGGGTGACGTTGTTCGTGACCCGCACGATGGGCTGCTCCGTTACGGCGTCCACGGAACCGAAGGACTTCTCGATCCAGGCCCTCATCGCCTCCGGCGGACTCAGGCGGCCCGTGGTGGCCGAAACGTCGAAGATGCGCTCCGCGAGGGTGCGGTTCTCGGCAGGGAGAGCTTCGATCATGGCTGGCAGATCAATTATCTTTTTGTCGGTCATCGGTCTATCGGACTTCCTGCTCGGCGGGGGCTGAGATCCTGCGGTAGAAGGCTTCGCGGTCGATCATGCGCTCCACATGCCCCTCGACCCTGAGCTTGAGACCCGCGACCTCGTGGGCGAACCGGATGCACTCAGCCCACCCTCTGCCGTCCAGGCGAGCTACAAGCAGCGCCGACCAGAAGGCGTCCCTGGCGCCGGTGACGTTCTCGACCTTCACTTTCGGCAGCGGGCCGACCTGTTCGACTGCTCCACCTTCCGAGACGGTGACGGTTCCGCCGGAGCGCGTGACGATGACCGTGTCCGCTCCGAGGTCGTGGAATGCCTCCAGGCAGGCCGCTTCGAGGGCTTCGTCCTCCATGTTGGGGTCGAAGAGCCTGCGGGCGTCCTCCAGCGAGGGCTTGACGACGGTGACGTAGGGGAGCACTTCGGCTAGGACTTCCCAGGCTTCGTCCCGGTCGGGCCACACCCGCGGGTCGTAGTTGGGGTCGAGGGAGACGAGTTTGCCGAGCCTGGCGCCGAGCCTCATGGCCCGCCGGACGGCCAGGCGCTGCGGGTCGCGGGAGAGGGCGAAGGCCGAGGTATGGACGGCGCGGGAGCGTTCGATCAGCTCGTCCGGCACGTCGCGTAGGCCGAGCAAGGCGTCCGCCCCGCGGTTGACCTGGAAGTCCGGGACGGCGACGGTCCTGGTGACGAAGGTGCTGGTGGAGACGGCCTCGGACGTGCGGCGCAGCCCCTCGGTAGAGACCCCGTGACGCTGGAGCTGGTTCTCGAGGTACTCCCCGAAGTAGTCTGTCCCGACCTTCGTTATGACGGCCGAACGTCCCCCCAGCTTGGCAGCGTACACGGCGACGTTGGCCGGCTGACCGCCCAGGTAGCGGGTGAAACTCCCGGCGGTCCTCAAGGAGGTGACCAGCTCGTGGGAGATGAAGTCCACCAGAGTCTCCCCGACCGCGAGCACGTCGAGCGCGAAGTACAGCCCGTCCAGATTTGCCAGCGAGACGCCCGCCTCAGAAGAAGGTTCCGTGAAGTAGCCGGGGATCTCCAGCCGGTACTCCGGCGTCGGGAAGCCATCAGCTACGTCTTCTTCGATCCTCTCGCGCTCCGCGATGGCTTCGAGGTAGCCTTCGGCGGTGCGCTCCCAGGTGTATCGGGAGAGGACGCGACCATAGCCGGCTTCGGCGTAGTGGCGCCAGCGGCCGGGGTTGCCCGTGAGGGAGAAGAGGCCCGCCGCTACCTCCTCGGGGTCGGATGGGTCAACCAGGATGCCGTACTCTCCGTCGCCGTCGCGCAGCGACTCGCTGGGGCCGCCGTGCTTGGTGACCACGGCCGGAAGCCCGGCGGCGATGGCCTCCAGGGGGGCCAGCCCGAACGGTTCGTAGTTGGCGGTGAGGGCGAAGACCGAGCGGCGCCGGGCGAAGAAGCGGTATGCGGCGGCGAGCTGGCCCTGGTTGCGGAGGGCGAATATCGAGACCTCGCCGCGCATCCTGGCGCGGTCTATGACCCCCATCAAGGCGTCGAGCACGGTCTTCTCGGCCTCGCCGGCGTCGCGGTAGTCCTCCAGAGGGTTCTCCAGGTCGCCGGTGACGATCACCAGGTTCGCGCTCTCTCGCAGCGTCGGGCTGCTGGCGAACGCCTCCACGAGGGCCAGATGGTTCTTCTTCGGGTCGAGGCGACTGGAGGCGACCACGCATGGAAGATCCCGCCGTTCCTCCCGAAGGTCGCGTGCGAGAGCGGCCTCGACGTGCTCGCGTACGGCTCCCTCGTCATCGGCGTGGGAGGAGCGGTCGAAGATGTGCATGGCGACGCCGGGAGGAACGGCGGCGAAGCGGCCCCCGTCGGTCGGGTCCACGGCGCCGCGGTAGGCGTTGTGAGTGTACTGATTGTAGCGTTCCTGGGAAGTGCTGGTGACGTTCACGTTCGAGCGGTTCATCGCCAGCCGCTCTGCGATGATGCGTTTGGAGAAGTGGTAGCGGTCGTCCACCTCCTCGATGTTGCGGCGCCTCACGCCCATCTTGTCCATCTTCTGGGCGCCCAAAGAGTGGGCGGTGAAGCTGAACGGGATGCCAGCCCGCTCTTCGATCAGGGCGGCGCACAACCCGCCGTCGCCGTAGTGGGCGGTCACGGCGTCTGGCAGCGAGCCCTCCCGTTCGTAGAGCGCCAGCAGGTTCGGGACGAACTCGGTGCCCAGGTATGGCCACAGCTCCTCTTTGGGGAGGAAGCGGTCAGGACCGCACGGGATGCGAAGGATGCGGACGTTATCGTAATCTGGGTAGGCGTCGGTGTCAGCCGCGAACTCGGGCCATTCGGGGTCAACGATCTTCCGTGTCACGATATCTACCTTGTGGCCCAGCTTGCCCATCGCGAGCGCCAGCTCCTTGACGTAGACGAGCTGGCCGCCGAAGTCCGGGTGGGCGGTCCAGTAGGAATCGTTCGGGTCGAAGTTGCCCTGCGGGTTTACGAACGCTACGTGCAACGGATCTCCTCCCTGCCTCTGGCACTTTCGGATTATAGGGACATGTCTTGCAGTTCCTGGCGGATCTCCATAATGGTGCGTCCCAACATGTTCTTGCCACTGCCGTCCCCGCCATCTCCCCAATAGGAATCTCTTTCGGTATGCTCAACGATAATGGCATAGCTGGTTTCGAACAGAGTTTCGCACGGTTCGGGATGCTGCCGGAACTTCGCGCGGACGGTTTCGCGCATCACGCCATCCTTCACCGTCTCCCAGTCCGGCCGCAACGAGCGTCTGCGATCCCGGCCCATGCGTGCCGCAGTCATGGGAGATTTCACCGACCTGATAGCTTCTTCGTGTTCGGTGCAGGAGAACTTCCGCCCCTTGAGTTCGATGGGATATGGCGCAAAGTTGGAGAAGCATCCGTACTCATCATCAGTTCGGTAGAAGTTGATAGCCTGTGCCACGAATATGCCCTTTCGCAATCCCTTTGCGCATTCCAGAACGCGACTTACGCTTGTTCTTCGTCACCATCTTTGCCCGGCTGCAGGTTCACACGGTTCGGGATGCGCCTTCTCCCTTACCCTCCGCATGCTTTGCATGGGCGGCCCTCGCCTGCTCGTAGAGTTTCTCGCGGTCCATCTCCAGGGGAAGGGGGCCTCGCCGCTTCAGCTTCAGCTCGGCGACCTCGCGGGCGAAATAGGCGCAGCGTTCGGGCGGTTCGCCGTCGAGGAGGGAGATCAGGAACCCAGCCCAGAAGGCGTCGCCCGCGCCGGTGGCGTCTTCGGCCTCGATGGGGCGGGCGGGGACGTGGGACGTGATCTCACCGCGCTCGGAGATCAGGACGCCCTCCCGGCCCATCGTGAAGACAACGGTCTCCGGTCCCATCTCGTGGAACAACTCGATGTACTCCTCTGTAGTGTGCTCCGGGCCGAAGATGCGCCTGGCGTCGTCGGCCGAGGGCTTGGTTATGTTCACGTAGCGGTACATCTCCCGCAGCACCTGCCGCGCCTCCTTGTGGTGCGGCCAGATGCGGGCGCTGTAGTTAGGATCGAGGGAGACGATCTTGCCGCGCTCCCGCGCCATCTCGAAGACCCTCCTCACTGCGGAGCGGCACGGTTCACGCGAGAGGGCGAACGTCGAAGCGTGGACCACCTTCGCTCTTTCGACGGCTTCGTCGGGGATCTCCTCGGGCCTCAGGAGGTAGTCGCCGCTGCGCGCGATCTCGAAGTCCGGCTTGCCGCTGGTGGAGGACACGAACGCCACGGTGGTGCGGTTGCGGTGGTCCATTACCAGGTACTCGATGGAGACGCCGTGGCGCTGGAGCTCGCTCTTGGCGAACTGGGCGAACGCCCCGATGCCGGTCTTGGAGACGACCGCCGACCGGCCTCCCAGTTTGGCGACGTTGACCGCGATGTTGGCCGGAGACCCCCCCAGGTAGCGCCGGAAGGTCGTGGCGTTCCTCAGCCAGTCCGTCTGCTCCACGGAGATGAAGTCCACCAGCGTCTCGCCGATGGCGAGGAGGTCAAGAGGTTCCTTCACGTCCAAGCCCCTCGTTCTCCCATCCTAATCGCCTCCGCCGCAGCGCCTGATTATATGCGGCACGGCATGGATCGCCACGGAGGCAAGGACAGAACGAAGCCGTATCCGAGACCGAAACGGCCGCCCGTTGATCTAGCGGGCGGCCGGAAATGCGGCGACGAAACGTTCGCTATCCTGCGGGCGCCAACGCTGACGGCGGGATGTTGCGATTGAAGCGGAAGAGGTTCTCCGGATCGCGGCGGTCCTTCAGTTCCGTAAGGCGCTCCCAGTCCTCCGAAGAGTATGAGGCCTTCACGCGCTCGGGGGTCGCGCCGTCGAGGTCCATGAAGTTTACGTACTGGGTGCCGCTCGCGTGTGGGCGGACAGACTCGGCGACATAGGCCAGGTACGCCTGGACCGCCTGGGCCATCTCGGGGGTGAAGGTGGCCCCGATTCCGTTCAGGATAAAGCGGGCGTCGCTGCGGCCCATGGGGTTCAGGTCGCCGGGCGGGCGTGAGAGGGCGCCGCCGAGCTGCCGGATCTCCAGCAGGATCAGGGGTGATTCCGACCCGGCGCCCGCGAGGTTGACGAGTGTCTCACGAGTCTCCGGGGAGAGGTTGCGCAGCATCTCGGAGTGACCGTAGGCTCCGAGCGGGTCCACGGGGTCCATGCTGATCATGTCCATCATCGCATAGGGCAGCACCCCGAACGTGTCCATGACGGGATCTCCGAATGCCTCGCGCCAGGGCTTCAGCAACTCCTCGCCCCGCCCTTCGAGATCCTCGCCGGTATAGCAGAACCTCATCACGACGAAAGATCCACCGCGGATGGGCTCCGGGATTTCGGGCATCGGAGGGACGTTCAGGAACACGACCGCCGACGTTACCTCTTCGGGTAGCCCTTCATGCCAGCGGCTGTACAGTTCCAGGACTTCCTCCGCTATCTCCAACGGATAGAAGAGGTTGCCGGCGTAGACGCTCGCTATGGGGTAGAGGGCGAACTCCAGGGACGTGACGATCCCGAAGTTGCCGCCCCCACCCTTCAATGCCCAGAACAGGTCCGCGTTCTCGTGCGCGCTGGCCTTCACCAACTCACCTTCGGCTGTCACCACGTCAGCCTCCTTGACGGAGTCCGCGGCGAAACCGTACTTGCGCCCGAGCCAGCCGAAACCTCCGCCCATCGTATAGCCGACGACGCCTACCTGGGAGGTCGAGCCCTGCAACCCAGCCAGCCCGTGAGCGGCGGCCTCGGGGACAACGTCTGCCCACTTCGCCCCGGCCTCGACGCGGGTGGTCTGCGTCTCGGGGTCCACGCGCACGCCCTTCATGCGCGAGGTGTTGACGAGCACCCCGCCGTCCGCGGGGGCGGCGACGCCGTGTCCGGTCGCCATCACCCCGACGCCCAGGCCCTCATCGCGCGCCAGGCGCACCGCCGCCACCACGTCCGCCGCGCCTTCGGCCACGACGACCAGCGCGGGGTTCTGGTGGGCGTTCAGGTTCCAGGCCGCGCGCGCCGCGTCGTAGCCCTCTTCGTTCGGCACATACGCTTCGCCCTTCAGGTTCGCCCGTAGGGCTTCCAGCGTCGAGCCGTCGATGATCTTCTGCACGTCAGTCTCCCTTCTCGCTTTCTTCCGATGTCCACAGTCTAGAGCCTGCGGCGAGGCGGAACCATCCACGCTTCTCCCACGCTCTCCCCACAGTTTGGAAGTGTGGGCGCCGTCAGATCCCCGGAATGCCATCCATCCATCGCGGCCCGCATCCTACGCGACGGCGGTGGAAGACGTATCCTCCAAATGTACTAATTTCCGGGGTTGGACCTCTCCCGCGAGCCCGCCCGAAATCCAGTGTGAAGACCGGCCGCCGCGCTGGAGTTTCTCGGAGGTTCGCGCGATAACTTTCTCTAGGTGAGCGAGACGGGCCTTCGTGCCGCGAAAGAGAAGGTTTTATGAAGCCGGCGGTCGTTGCTGTCGTGATCTTCGCGTTGCAGGTGGGATTGCTGGCGGGGTGGCGGCGCCGGGGAACTGGACTTCTTCGACGGCTTCGACTCCTTCGATAACGTCCGCTGGACGTCCGAGGCTCACAACCTGGGCCACAGCCGGCTGGACCCGAACAACGTCAGCGTCAGCGACGGAAACCCGCGGCTGAAGCTACCGGCCCGCAATCTCGACGGCGCGGAGATACGGTCAACGAACTCTACGGGTACGGATCTTACACGGCGCGCATGAAGGCGCCGCACGCGCCGTCTTCCATCACCGGCTTCTTTCTCTACGAGCCGCCGGACTACGAGAGTGAGATAGACATCGAGATCTACAACGACTCATCCCGCAGAATGGTTATGCACACGGTCTACGCTGAAGGTCACCAGACCCACACCGAGACCATGAGTCTGCCCTTTGACCCGACGAGCGGCTTCCACGAGTACCGCTTCGAGTACGCGCCGGACTCCCTGCGATTCTACGCCGACGGCCGGCTCATGAGGGAGTGGAACGACGGCCTTCCGACGGCCCCCATGAGGATCTACGCTAACGCCTGGTTCCCGACCTGGCTCGAAGGCCGCAAACCCAAGAAGGACCAGTACGTGCTGGTGGACTCCATCCAGCACACCCAACACGTCCAGCAGCCGTAGGGTCCGTCCCGACCCGTCACACTCTGCCGCCGCTCTGTCCGTCCTCTCACCGGGTCAGTTCGCGCGAGATGGTATATGTCTTGCGGAGACTGTCTGAGATCAGAAGCGAGACGTTTTGCGGGACGCGGACACAGTACACGGGAAGGTCGTCCTCGTGACCGGCGGCACCTCCGGCATCGGCAAGGCCGCCGCGAAGATGCTCGCCGCGATGGGCGCCGAGGTCGTGGTGACGGGCCGCAACCGGGAGCGGGGCGAGGCGGCCGTCGAGGAGATCAAGGGCGACTCCGGCAACGAGAAAGTTTCTCTGATGCTCGCCGACCTCGCGGCGCAGGCGGAGGTTCGGCGGCTCGCCGAGGAGTTCGAGAACCGCCACGACCGGCTAGACGTGCTCGTGAACAGCGCCGGCTTGCTCCAGTCCGGGCGTATCCTGACGCCGGATGGCATGGAGACGACCCTCGCCGTCAACCACCTCGCGCCTTTCCTGCTGACGAATCTCTTGCTCGAACGGCTGAAGAAGAGCGCGCCGAGCCGGGTCATTACGATCTCTTCGGAGGCGCAGCGGTGGGGGAAGCTGGACTTCGATAACCTGCAGGACGAAAATTCTTACCGGGCGTTCAGGGCGTACGGGCTGTCCAAGCTGGCGAACATCATGTTCACCTACGAGCTGGCCGAACGCCTCGCCGGAACCGGCGTCACGGCCAACTGCCTGCATCCCGGCGCGGTCAATACCCGTTTCGGCGGGGGTAGCCAGGGGCTTTCGGCGCTTTTCTTCAGGCTGGCAAAGCCTTTCATGCGCACCCCGGAGCAGGGCGCCGACACCGTCGTATGGCTGGCCGCCGCGCCCGAGGTCGAGGGCGTGACCGGCCGGTACTTCGCCGACCGGAAAGAGATTTCATCTTCCCCTGTCTCCCACGACGAGGCCGCCCGGAAAAGGTTGTGGGAGGAGAGCGAACGTCTCACCAACCTGCGGGTTCCGTCGTAGAATCTAACGGTTTGCTGAGATCTTTTCGAAAGAGGCGGTTTTTGAGATGAGAAGGAAGGCCGGCTGATGGGCCGTATGGAGGGCATCGAGGCCGAGGGCCTCGTCAGGAAGTTCAAGGATGACATCACGGCGGTTGACGGCGTGGACCTGCGTGTCGAGCCGGGTGAGGTCTACGGCTTCCTGGGACCCAACGGCGCCGGAAAGTCCACGATGGTCCTGATGCTAACCACGCTGTTGCCGCCATCCGGCGGGACGGCGCGGGTCGCCGGATACGATATCGCGAAGGAAGGCCCGCAGGTGCGGGCCATGATCGGGGCTTCCTTGCAAGAAGCGGCACTGGACAACTTCCTCACCGGGCGGGATCACCTGAAGTTGCAGGCGGCGCTGCACGGTCTGCCGCGAGCGGAGCGCCGCAAGCGGGGTGACGAGTTGCTGGAGCGCGTCGGGCTTTCGGAGGCCGCCGACCGGCGGGTGCGCGGCTACTCCGGCGGCATGAAGCGCCGTCTGGACCTCGCGCTCGCCCTCGTCCACAGGCCCCGCATCCTGTTCCTCGACGAGCCGACGACGGGCCTGGACCCCCAGAGCCGCAGCGCGCTGTGGGCCGAGGTCAGCCGCCTCGCCCGCGACGACGGCGTGACGGTTTTTCTCACCACCCAGTACCTGGAAGAGGCTGATGTGCTCGCGGACCGGGTTGGGATCATTGACCGGGGCAGGATCGTTGCCGAGGACACCCCCGAGGCTTTGAAGGCCGAGATCGGGCGCCCCAGCGTCGAGGCCACGCCCGCGAACCACGGGGAGCGTGACGCGGTGGCGAAGGTCCTCTCGGGGTTCGGGCAGGAGATACCCTCCCAGCCCGAGACCGTTGCCGTGCGCCTCGACCAGGGGGCCGGCGGCCTCACCGACGTGGTGCGCGCCCTCGACGCCGGGAACCTGAAAGTCTCGAAACTCCGGCTCGATGAGCCCACCCTCGACGACGTGTTCCTGGAGAAGACGGGCCGCTCCCTCGAAGGCCAGGGCGGGGCCGAAGAAGAGTCCGAGGAGGCGCCGTCCTGATGGGCGCCTTCTCGACGCAGGTGGCGGCGCTGGCGGCGCGTTCCGTGCTCAAGACGGCGCGGCAGCCGGCGGTGATGGTCTCGGCGCTGCTCTTTCCGATGCTGTTCTTCGCCATCAACGCCAACGGGCTCGACGCGGCCTCGCGCATCCCCGGGTTTCCGGCGGACTCGTACCTGGACTTCGCATTCGCGTTTCCGCTCGTGCAGGCTTCGCTGTTCGGGGCGATCACGGCCGGCAGCGACCTCGCCCGCGACATCGAGAGCGGCTTCTTCGACCGCCTGTCGTTGACGCCCATGCGTCCCGTGTCGTTGCTTCTGGGGATGCTCTTCGGCGTGATCGCTCTCGGGCTCTTGCAGGGAGTGGTGTTCCTGATCGTCGGTCTCCTGTTCGGGGTGGACGTGAAGAGTGGTCTTGCTGGGATGGTGGTGATCGTGGGCCTGACCATTCTGGTTGCCCTCGGTTTCGGGGCGCTCGGGGCGACGCTGGCTTTGAGGACTGGCTCGGTGGAGGCCGTGGAGAGCGCGTTCCCGCTGTTCTTCGTGGCGATCTTCCTGTCGAGCATCAATTTGCCGCGCGACCTGATCGAAGCCGACTGGTTCCGCTTCATCGCCACGATCAACCCCATAAGCTACCTGGTCGAGGGCATCCGCAGCCTGGTCATCACCGGCTGGGACGCTCAGGCTCTGGCGCTCGGTTTCGGGTGCGCACTGGGGATACTGGCGCTCTCGCTCGCTGCGGCTGGATCCTCGCTGCGAACGAGGATTGCCCGATGACGGCGGGCACCCACGGCGGCTCGTCCGGCGGCTTCTTCGCGGTGGCCGGGGCCGTGGCGTGGCGGCAGACGTACAAGTACTTCCGCAACCCGGCTTTTCTGGCGCCTGCGCTGTTCCCGTTGTTCTTCTTCGTCGCGTTCGCGGGCGGGCTGACGCGCGTCGGCTCGATACCGGGCTTCGATTACGCGGCGGGTTACACGGCGTTCCAGTTCGTGTGGGCGCTGTTGCAGGCGGTCTCGATGGGCGGGGCTTTCACCGGCTTCTCCATCGCCGGGGACTTCGAGAACGGCTTCTCCCGGCGTCTGATGCTCGCCGCCTCCAACCGCCGGGGCATCGTGCTCGGCTACGTATTGGCCTCTATAGCCCGGGCCATCTTCACCGGCACGCTCGTCACGGTTCTCGCCCTGGTGATCGGGATGCGCATCAGCGGCGGCTACGATCTGTTCGGCCTGATCGGGCTCGTCCTCCTCGCCAACGTCGCCGCCACTCTGTTCGGAGCCGGCGTCGCAATGCTCATGCGTACCCAGCAGGCGGGCCCGGTCATAAGGACACCCATCTTCCTGGTCCTGTTCCTGGCCCCGGTCTTTGTGCCGCTACCGCTCCTGAGCGGCTGGCTGGAGACGGTGGCCTCCATCAACCCCTTCACAACCATCCTAGACGCCGCCCGCGCCTTCCTCGCCGGACAGCCCGAGAACGTCCTGCCAGCCTTCGGCATCGGGCTCGCCCTCGTCGTCGTATTCGCCGGATGGGCCCTGTACGCCCTGCGCCGTGCCGAGAAGGCTGGAAGCTAGCCCGTGGCGAAGCCCGTAGCCCGGGGCCGTCCTTACAACGGGGCGACAGCCGCCGCCCAGAAATGGGCCACGAAGCTGCACGCCGCCGTCTACCGGGCGACCGGGGGAGGTATCGGCGGACGGATGGTGAACAGCCCCGTCCTGCTCCTTATCACCACCGGACGCAAAAGCGGCAAAGAGCGCATCACCCCGCTCCTCTACCTCGAGGACGGTGAGGACTTCGTCATCGTCGCCTCCAACGGCGGGACTTCAGGGCACCCTGCCTGGTGGCTGAACCTACAGGCAAAGCCGGAGGCGAATGTCGAGGTCGGCGGTGAGAAAGTCCGCGTCCGGACCGAGGAGACGACCGGAGAAGAGAAGCGCCGACTCTGGGATCGAGTCGTCGAGATGTACCCTACCTACGAGGACTACCAGCGGCGGACGGACCGTGAGATCCCGGTGATTCTGCTCAAGCCCGTACCGTAGCGAAAGGAGCCGCAGCGTGAACACGGTGACCCGCGAACAACTCAAGGAGAAGATGGATCGGGGGGACGACTTCGTCCTTCTGGAGGTGCTCTCGGAAGAGTCCTACCGGCGAGGCCATCTGCCTGGGGCTGTGCGCTACGAAGGAAGGGAACAGGTCGAGCGTCTCGCGCCGGACAAGGGCGCCGAGGTCGTAGCTTACTGCTCGAACTTCAACTGACACTCCTCGACGCGGGTCGTCCGTGAGCTGGCGGCCAGGGGTTACGAGAACGCCGCCGAATACGAGGGCGGCAAGCAGGACTGGATCGAAGCCGGACTCCCCACCGAAACCGGGGACTGAAGGGAAACCAAATCCCGGCTCCGCCCCCGAACGCCGCGAACCGCCACGCAAATACTTGATAGCGCAACCTTTTCTCTTGTGAGGCGTATTCGGTTATGGATACGGTCACGAGGATGCGTGGAGGAGGTTGCGTGGTGGAGCGGGATCGGCTGGAGGAGGTATTGGAGGAGATCAACCCTCTGATGGCCCCTTTGGGGCAGGCTTTCCGGGGGATGGCCGGGGTGTTCGGGCGGGAGACGGGTGTCGGGGCGCCCCGGTGGCTGGCGCTGGCGGTGCTGGCGCGTCGGGACGGCATCAGCCAGGGCGAGGTGAGCAAGGTCTTCGAGCTGGACCCGTCGCGCGTCACGAGGGTGGGGCAGTCGCTGGAGAGCGATGGCCTGATCCGCCGCGAGCGCGACCCCGAGGATAACCGCGTGGTCCGCATGTACCTGACCGACGAGGGCAGGGACAAGCTGCGGGAGATGCCCCGCCTCAAGGAAGAGTTCAGGCGGCGCATCGGCGATGTCCTGAGCGACGAGGAAGTGACAGAGTTGCGGCGGATGCTCCGACGGCTCTCCGAGGCCATGAAGAATTAGGCCGGAGGAAGAGGAGATCCCGCATGGCAGACACTTCGAGCGAGACCGCGTCGCGGGAACATATTCTGAAGAGACCCGGAAGATCCCGAACCCCGCAACTGATCGTGGCGTCGAACGTCGCGCTGGCCGGGCTGTTGACCGTCCTGTCGCTGGCGGGCCTCGTTGGGGTGACGGACCCGAGTGCGTACATCGGCACGGTCCTCCTCGTGGGGACCCTCCTGCCGTCCAATCTCTTGCGCTTCGGGCGGCTCGCGCGGGGGAGGAGGATGCGGGCGCTGGCGAGGCTGCGCAAACCCCTCGGCATCAGCGCGGGCGTCTGGTTCGTCGTCCACTCCGTCGTGAGCGTGTGGGAGCATTTCGACCTCTCGTTGGCGCTCGGGCCACAGTTCGCCAGGACGGGCATCGTCCTCGGCATCGTCGCGACGCTGGTGTTCGTCCTGATGCTCGCCACGTCCACAGGCCGGGCGCAGCGGGCGCTCGGCGGAAACTGGAAGCGGCTGCACCGGCTGGTGTGGTTCGCCGTCCCGCTGGCGCTCGCGCACGCCCTGGTGGCGGGAGGGTTGGAGCCACCGGCCATCCTGCTCTACGGTGGGATCATGGTCTACGCCGCCTTCGAGTACCGCGCGCTCCGAAGGCGCGGCGCCGGCGGGGCGCGGACCCACCTCGTCCTGGTCGGCGCGGGGACGTTGGCGTCGGCCCTGATCTACGTCGTGCTGTAGACCAGGCATCGAGAAGGAGAACCAGATGAAAGTCATAGAAGCCAGGAAACTCACCAAAGTCTACGGCCGGGGAGAGGGTCGGGTCGAAGCTCTGGCCGGCGTGAGCCTGGACGTAGAGCCCGGCGAATGGGTCTCGGTGGTCGGGCCTTCGGGGAGCGGGAAGAGCACGCTGATGAACCTGCTCGGGCTTCTGGATCGGCCGACATCGGGGAGCTACGTGTTGGACGGTCGCGAGGTGTCCGGTCTCAAGGGCGGGGATCTGGCGCGGGCGCGGCGGGAGTTGATCGGCTTCGTCTTCCAGAGCTATAACCTACTGCCCCGCCAGAGCGCCCGCAAGAACGTGGAACTGCCGCTAATCTATGCGGGGACGCGCGGGACGGAGCGCAGGAAGCGGGCACTGGAGGCGCTGGAGCAGGTCGGGCTCTCGGATCGGGCCGGCCACCGGCCGCCGGAACTCTCGGGCGGACAGAAACAGCGGGTTGCCATAGCGCGGGCGCTGGTGAGTCGGCCGGCAATGCTGCTCGCGGACGAGCCGACGGGAAACCTGGATACGAAATCCGGGGACGACATCCTGGACCTGTTTGGGGAACTCAACGTCGCCGGGGTCACGCTCATCGTGGTCACGCACGACCCCGAGGTCGCGCGGCGGGGGGACAGGGTCGTGGACATCAGGGACGGTCGGGTGTTCGCCGACGAGCGGTCGCGCGGGGTGGAGGTCGGGGAATGAGACGGACGTTCCAGATCGCCGGCATGGGCCTTTCAGGGCTGCTCGTCAACTGGGGGCGCACGATACTGACGACGCTCGGCATCGTGATCGGGGTGGCCGCCGTCGTGCTGCTTGCCTCTTTGGGAAACGGCATACAGAAGAGCATCTCGGGCCAGATCAACGACCTCGGCCCGAACCTCATCACCATCAGCCCCGGCACGAGCGGCGAGCAGGACGGGGGAGACAACGGCCCGTTCGGCGCCGCCGCAGCCAGCACCCTGACCCCCGAAGACACGCGGCTGGTCGAAGACCTTCCCGGTGTCGCGGCGGCCTCCTCCAACGTCTCCACCGTCGCGCCGGTGGAGCAGCAGAGCGTCTCATTCTCCGGCGTGGACCCGTCCTACGATGAGATCCGCTCCGTCGGGCTCGCCGCCGGACGCTTCGTTGAAGGTCGCGGCGAGGTGGTGCTCGACGCCGCCACGGCCAATGACCTGATAAAAGGCACACCGAAAGATGCCATCGGGGACCGGGTAACCATCGGGAGGGAGAAATACGAGGTGGTCGGTGTGGCCGAGGCGTCGGACGTGGAGTTCGGTCCTCCCATCCCCGAGTCCTCCTACATGGTAACCGCGGATGCTTTGGAGATCTCCAGTGTGGAGACCGTGGGGCAGATAGTAGTGCAGGCCGAGGGTGCTGGGGCCGTGGATCGGGCTGTGGATGGTATCGGCAAGGAACTCAAGGCCGCCCACGACGGGGCGAAGGACTTCTCCGTGGTCACGCAGAGGGAGTTGCTCTCCACGTTCACGGAGATCACGGACCAGCTAACGATCTTCCTCGCGGGGATAGCGGGGATCTCGCTGCTCGTCGGTGGGATCGGGGTTATGAACATCATGCTCGTCTCGGTGGCGGAGAGGACGCGCGAGATCGGGGTCCGCAAAGCTTTGGGCGCGACGAACGCGGACGTACTCTTCCAGTTTCTACTGGAGGCGGTCTTGCTCGCTCTGATCGGGGGCGTCGTGGGTGTTGCCGTGGGCATCGCCGGCTCCGCCATCCTACCGGAGATCCTGACGGACCTCCCCCCGGCCGTGGTCACTATCAACGAGGTCGCGCTCGCCTTCGGGGTGTCGGCCCTGATCGGGGTGGTCTTCGGCGTCCTCCCCGCCTACCGCTCCGCCCGCCTACAACCTGTCGAAGCATTGCGCAGGGAGTAAGATCAAAGGCTCGCGCCAGAAGGCCGGGATCTTCTGGCGGGGACCGGAATTTCGAGAGGTAGATCCGAGAATACGATTTCAGGGAGAGACGTTTAGTGGCGGGGCTGATGCATCATACGGTGGTTGGGATGGTCGTCGGGATCGGGATGTTCGGGATCATCCTGTACACCCTGCTCCTCTGGCTTCTCTCGGGCGGCCACGCCTCGAAGACCGTCATCCGGCCACTCGCCGCTCGCGGGGCGGACGGGACCCGGTAGCGTGGAGACCTACTCCCACTCCTTCTTCACCTGGGCGCTCGCCAAGCACGGCGTGGGGGCCGGCCGTGCCGCCGGGATAGCCGGCGTCGCCGGGGCCATGCTCCCCGACGTGCCCTCTATCGCCGGGACGGCCTACTACATCGGCGTTCCCTTCCTCCGCGAAGGCTGGAGCTCGATGGACTCCGAGAAGGTCTTCAACGCCGTCTATATCTCCGGCCCCTTCGGCGCCACCGGCGTCGCGTTGCACTCCGCCGTCCTGCCGGCGGCGCTACTGATATCGTACATTTTGCTGAAGCTCGGCCACCGGGACCGCCGGAGAATATTCCTCTGGTTCCTGATCGGCTGGCTCGGCCACACCGTCGTGGATTTCCTCACCCACGCCGATAACCCGCGCCCGCTGTTCTGGCCCCTCTCGAGCTGGGAATGGTACAGCCCCGTCTCCTACTTCGACCCGCTCCACCACGGCCGGGAGTTCTTCCTCATCAGCCACGCCCTCATTTTCGTGGTCATGGCCGTCCTTCTCGTCCGCCGGACGCGCCGGCGCGGCAAGGGACCGAAGGGTGAGAACCCGTAGACTGCGGTCTGACCGTCTCGACGTAGCGGCGCCATTTGGTAAACTCCTGCGTGGAGAGGTGTCCGAGTTGGCCTAAGGAGCGCGATTGGAAATCGCGTAGGCGGTGTCAAGCCGTCTCGAGGGTTCGAATCCCTCTCTCTCCGCTTCGGGTTTCGGGATCTCCAATGTCGCAGTGCTTGAAGAGGATGCCGCCGCTCGTGCGCGAGAAGCTCGTCTGTTTGTGGGTCCAAGACCTGGACGCCTGGAGCGGGCGACAAGACCATCTGCCGCTCTGTTTCAAGTTAAACGTCCCCAACGAGCCTGAATTGACTGTACTGTTATCTCATTTCCGCGAAGTGTAAATATGCTGCAAATCCCCGAATATTGAGCCAAACATGCTGCCATGTGATGGCCCGATAATCCTCTAATGCTTATACTGAAGCACTTCCGTATTGGTATAGGAGGCAGAGGGGCGCTGTTGGATGTGTTCGAGGTACGCAACTGCCTGACGAAGAATTACGGGGCTTGTGACCGAAACGTCTCCCGGTTGACACGAGGTAACTCGAGGGTGAGTAGCCTCCTGCGCTGCCCTCTCGCACCGTCGAATTTCTCTTCCGTAGAGGGCTGTGCTTAACCATGCTGGCCGGTCCCATCGAACTCAACAAACTGCAGTCGTATCTCTGGGAGTCCGCGAACATCCTTCGCGGCCCCGTCGACGCAGCGGACTTCAAGACCTACATCTTTCCGCTGCTATTCTTCAAGCGGATCTGCGACGTGTACGACGAGGAGCTGGACGCCGCCCTGCGTGAGTCCGCGAACGACATGACCTACGCTCTGTTCTCCGAGAACCACCGTTTCCAGATCCCCGGTGACTGT
>Ga0183260_10000301_pt1 | contig 40292 bp, 28 predicted proteins | sample AntDrymUQ4972206_2_FD_129768 | JGI IMG/M metagenome (GOLD analysis project Ga0183260, IMG submission 129768) | Polar desert sand microbial communities from Dry Valleys, Antarctica - metaG UQ497 (22.06) (version 2) (version 2) | ecosystem: Environmental > Terrestrial > Soil > Desert | place... | reverse complement strand
CTCTGCCAGATATGCTCCCTCGATCTCGGGTGGCAGATAAGGCTGAAATTTAGCAAGGCGGCCCCGGTTCTTCTCGCTCACCAGAGCCGCTTTATCAGCTTCGGTTAGGCGTGAGTCCACATCGCGCAGGCTCTGTAGTTCCGTACAGACGAGCGACACACCCGGAGATCCACCGAGGGATGGTTCGAAGTCCACCTCCAGGTCTCCGAAGCTCGTGACTCGGGCGACGTCTGCCTTCTCCAGAAGGGCGGCGATGGTGGCGTTGATGCGGCCTCCGGCGTAGGTGTGGAGCCTGAGCTTCTTGCCTTCGTGGGTGATGGGACAGCGATCACGGGTGAGGATGGGACGGAGATTTTCACCCATCTGTCTTATCTCTTTGCGGCCTGCCTCGTCCACGAAAGGAAACTCTGCGCCTTCGATCAAAACGTTTCGCATCTCTTCGGCGATCTCGCGTCCGAGGAAGCCGCCTGCGCCGTGCCATCGGGGAGCTTCTCCGCCGGTGAACGGGACCGCGATCACCAGTCCCCGACTCAGATCTACATCCACGGACAGCCATGTTCTGCCAGCCAGAAGAAAAGAGAACTGTTTGTCCTTCATACGGCGCACGAAGAAGGTTTCCAGCGTGCCGACCACGCGCCCGTCGCGTGTCTTGACAAGTATCTCGGAAGCGGTGTCGAAAACTCCGTAAAGGTTGAAGAAGTTCATCCCCCCGAAGACTCTCTCGCCTTCCTCTCCGAGTACGAGAACGTGTTCGACTCGGTCGAGGATGCCTTTTTCGAGGAGATGATTCACGATGCCCTCAAAGTCCTCGCGGCTTATGTCACGGAACGGCGCGGGGCCTCGCAAAGAGTCCCACAGCGCATCTCTTCGTACGTAAGTCTTCTCCACGACCCGCGCCAGAATTTGATGTAGAAAGACTGGCAGATTCGCAGGAGACGGCTCGATTTTCTCGACGAACTTTCGTCTTGCGAGGTTGACGAGGGCTACCGCCTGGAGAAGGTTCGCGGGATTGCTGGTAAAGAACTCGATGTGCGGAGTCTGTCTGTAACGCCGTCCAGTTCGACCCATGCGCTGCAAAAACGAGGAAACCGTGAATGGCGCGTCGAGCTGGAGGACGAGGTCGAGGTCGCCCACGTCTATGCCAAGCTCCAGCGTGGACGTACTGACTATCGTGGCGGCACCCTCCGTCCCCATGAACTTGTCCTCAGCCTCTTCCCGGAGGTCGCGCGAGACGGATGAATGGTGTACGAACACATCCACGTCGCGGCTTTTGAAAGCCTGACGGACTTTCTCGGTCGCGGCCCGGCCCTGAGTGAAGAAGATGCTCTTTTTGCCGTGGGCGAGAGGCACGGCGGCAGCGGCGATCTCCTCTGGTTCTCCTTCCGCGTAGTGAACCGCTATCTTTCGCGCTGTTTTCTCTCTTGGCGGATCCACGACGATTCGCTCCCGGCTGCTCGTTCCCTGCATCCAGGCGGACAAGTCTTCGGGGTTGCCGACGGTGGCCGATAGCCCGATCCTCTGTATGTCTTTGTCCGAGACGCTTTGTATGCGCTCGAGAAGGGCCATGAGGTGCGCTCCACGGTCATCGGCGGCGAAGGCGTGGATCTCATCAATCACCACGAAGCGAGTATGGTCGAAGAGCCGATGCTCTTCGGCCTTCCCGTTCATGAGCATGACTTCCAGCGACTCGGGAGTGGTCATCAAAACACTTGCCGGGTTGGCTAAGAAACGTTTTCTGTGACCGCCGGCCACGTCACCGTGCCACTTGAAAGCTGTGAGTCCGACGAGTCGAGCCAGTTCTTGGACACGTCCTTCCTGATTGTTGAGAAGCGCACGGAGAGGGGAGACGTAGATGCAGCTGACACCCTTCGTCGGTTCGAGATGAAGGAGGTCGAGGATCGGAAAGAACGCGGCCTCGGTCTTTCCGCCAGCGGTGGGCGCGAGGACGATAGCGTTCTTGCCCGCGAACACAGCCTCATGGTCAATTCCTGAACGGGGCGAAACTCGCTCCACCGGAGGGTCGAAGCGATGCCGCGTTGGAGGCGATCGGAGAGCCGGAAGTAGTTTGATTCGCTCATCGGGGAAGGAGGTTAGATCATCACGAGTTCATTCTCCACGTCGGAGAGGTTCTCCGGGGAAAGTTTGATGGCGAGATCCTCATCCATCCTTCCGAGCGGCTCATAATCATCGTAATCTTGTATCCGGTCGAAGGTGTCCGCGAGTTGCCGGAGAAATTGGCGCGGGACGACCTTCACTTCGCCGCCGAACTTTGCTGTCAGCTTGTCTGCCAAAGATTCGATTAACACATCCGAGGCCCGCTCTCGGTCGAGATTCTCATAAGCTATCTCATATATCTCACGTACTTTATATCCGACTTCAAGAAGCTTCTTCCGGTCGAAGGGTGGGATGGCTATTTGAGCCTGGCGGTAGTTTGGGTATGGGTCGTTCGGGTCGTCGAGTCGAATGCGCTTGTCAAGCGGCTCATGTCCCTTGACTCCGCGGCGATCCTCAAAGAATGCTGGGGTTCCTGTGAAGACGAAGTAGCAGCGAGAAAGCTGGCCGTCGCTCACGGAGTCCACTATCTGCCGGATGTTTTGGAGGCTTTGCTTGCGAGCTTCGCTGCGAGTCAGGTGCGTTACAGTCTCAACTTCATCGAGGACGATAACGAGTCCGGCGCGGCCGGCTTGCTTCGAGATTTCGGCCAGAATACGTATAAAGGCGAGTGCCATCGTCTGTCCTATTTTTCCCTTTACGCCGGAGGCGCGTCGTATGCGAAGGGCGTCTATGTTCTTTTCGCCCTTCAGCCATCCGAGGAGTTGTTGCGCGAGTTCGTTGTCTCCGCGAGAGTCCGCGTGATAATAAGCCCGGAGTACCGAAGCGAACGACGAATGCTCCTCCGCGATGATCGCGAGCCTCTCCTCGATGATCTCGGCGGTTCGTCTTTCGAGGCGGGGGTCGTCCTCTTCGATGTTCTCGTTGCGGATGAGGTTCTCCTCGATGCGAAGCGTCCACCGGTCGAGAAGTCCCTTGAGCGCGCTCGTCTTCTCGCGAGGCGTACTCAGGTTCGTGACAATTTCATGATAAACCTCGTCGAGCTTGTGCATCGGGGTGTCTTTCGAGATGACGATGTTCGAGACGACGAAGCCCTTTTTCAGAGCGGCCTCCATTAGAAGGTGAGTGAGGAAAGTCTTTCCCGCGCCGTATCCTCCCCGGACGAACTTCACGTCTCCCCGTCCTTCCGAGCCGACCCGGCTTTCCGAGATGCGATTTAGTTGCTCCTCCATGGCCTCCATATGTTTCTCCAGCCCGACCGCGTATTCGTGAAGTCCAGATCTCGGAACCGTCCCATTTCTCAAAGCATCCACTATGTCCCGCGCGCCGCGTTTATTGAGGGCCATGAAATCCTTTCCGGTTCTCTACTTTTCGTCGTCCAAGAAATTCGGGTCGAAGCGGTATACGTCGTTGTCTTGGACTATCGGCTCGAGACCCTTCTCGTGCAGACGATCGAGAAGATCGTTGAGGTCTTTCGCCGCTCGCTTGTTTATTCGGCTATTGATTTGCGCCGCTGTGATCTCGGCTTCTCCGGCAACCAAATGGATCAACTCGACTTCCCGCGAGTCTAATTCAAAAGGTGGACGGAACATAACCGTCTTTCCCGAAAACGTCTTTATAACGAGCGGCTCCGCCTTATCCTCGTCTGGTTCTTCTTTCGTGTCCTTCCTGGAAGGTGGAGGCGTCGGACTCGGAGCAGCTTCGGTGGTTTCTTTCGGTTGCTCGAAGTTCGTGCCGAGAAGGTTCCTTATCTCTGCGAGGAGGGTGGCGTCCGCTTTTAGATGGCGACCTCTTTCCTTTTCCCGAGCCAGCTCCTTTTCTAGGCTTTCTCGCGCAGCTTCACTTTGATTCAGCGTTTCTCTCGAATCTCTCAGTTGTTCCAGATCGGAATAATATTCTTGGGCGCGGCGCTGCGTGTTTTCACGCAGCCTTTTTTCTTGCTCGATTCTGGCAGCTTGCGCTTCACTGTCTCTGCGAAGATTCTCCAACTCGGCCTCGAAGCGATCCCTCTCGTACCCGATGTCGAGCTTGTCTTGTTTGCGTCCTTCCCGCTCTCGAGCTAACTCGCTCTCCAAGTATGCCGTGTCTGTTTGTAGAGTGACTTTGAGAGCGTTGATTTCGTACTCAAGCTCTCCTATCCGCTCGGATTCCGTTGGACGACCGAAAATCCCTCGGAGACCCGATATGAAGTCGTGTCCTTCTTCAGGCCGCGTACGCAGGTTTTGAACGAGTTTCTCCGCGTCCTCCCTGCGCTTGCTCTCCTCCTCCAAGTCCGAGGCTGCGATCTGTCTCTCTTTTCTCAGCTTCTCTACCTCGGATTTCAGAGCGATGATGCTGGACTCTTTGTCTCCTTGCAGATTTCTTAACCGTACTTTGAAGCTATTGGTGTCTTTATTGCGCTGGGCTTTCTCTTTTTCCAGCATCGCCACGAGCTTCTTGTTCTCAGTTTCTTTTACCCGGAGTTTGTTTTCTAGGGCTTTAACTTTCGTTGCTGAAGATTCCGGGGGCGTACCCGCCGAACTCACTTTTTTGCGATCATAGAGGAAATCTTGCAATGGAAGAACCGGTACGCAGACTTCTCCTTTGATGTTTTCATGGAGTATTTCGTTTTTGCGAATTCTCACTTGTACATCTTGGACGCTCTCACCAAGGAATTGTGCGGCCTCATGAAGTGAATAGTATTTCTTCTTCCCCACAGTTTTCATTGGCAGTTCTCCTGTTTTGTGGGCCGCGCTGCTTGATGTGTCGATCAGGGTTGGTTTCGGCAAGCGGCGTCGGATCCTTTTCTGACGAAGCGGCTCACGCTTGGAGACGATCCTCCCCGCCTCTTTCTTGGAAACCCATAGCTTTCCGTTGATCGTTTCCGTTTTCGCCTCTCGTTTCACAGCCGCCAAGTCTCTTTGGAGAGCGTGCGAAATCTGCTCCAGAGTGAAATACTCTTCTCCGATCATTTGTTTCTTTTGCCGCTCTCCATTCGAGGCGGCGTTGCCAGCGGCCATTTGATCTATGGCCGCTTTAGGGAATATTCTCCGACCGTCTTCGTCTCGCTTCGCGGGTAGCTGGCCCCAATTCGCCATTCTCCATACTTGATCTACTGACTTCTTTAACTTTTGTGCTGCCTCAAAATCGAGATAAAAGTCTCTGGAAGACTCTGTGGCTTTTACTGGCATTGAGCCATCCTTGAAGCTGTCAACGTCTTGCTTGGATAAGAATCGTTGACCATCGACCAACGTCACGGGCCATTTTCGGAGGGTGACCATACTTTCCAACTCCATAACCGAAACGTCTAATTCTCTCGCCGCTTCTTTCAAATTGTAGAAAGTCCTATCCGACACTGTTCCCCTTGCCCTCCGAAATGCGACCAGCTTGGTAAGGTGACATCTATGCGATGTGCCTTTAATCTCTCAGTGAGCTAAACATAGCCTATGCTGTGCTTTTCGGCAACATCTTCGATTGTTCGCAACAACTTGTAAATAGCGTGCTTCAATGTGTGGTTATCGGGTACTTTTCTGTCTAGAATGTATCTATTGTTGGACGCGCCGAGAGAGGACATTTGCATCCCATGATGAACAAGTACCGTTTGATGTCGCCCGGACCCACGCCCATTCCGCCGGAGGTATCTGCCGCCGGGGCGCTGCCGATCATCCACCACCGCACGCCGGAGTTCGGCGAGGTGTTCACGCGGGTGAACGAGAACCTGAAGCGGGTCTTCCTGACGGAGAACGACATCTTCACCTTCGCGGCGAGCGGGACGGGCGCTTTCGAGGGCGCCATCCAGAACCTCTTCTCGCCGGGAGACAAGATCCTGGTAGTCAACTCCGGCAACTTCGGGGGACGCTGGGTGAAGATGGGCCGAGCCTTCGGGCTGGAAGTGACCGAGCTGAAGTACGACTGGGGCCAGAAGGCGGACAACGACGAGGTGGCCCAGTCGCTCGCGGCCGACCCGGAGATCAAGGCCGCCATCTGCGTGCTCTCCGAGACCTCGACCGGCACCGTCAACGATATCGAGGGCTTTGCCAGGGCGACGGAGAACGTGGTGAGCATCGTAGACGCAGTGAGCGGTCTCGGGGCGTGCGAGCTGCGGACAGACGAGTGGGGCGTGGACGTGGTCGTCGCGGGCTCTCAGAAGGCCCTGATGTCGCCTCCGGGCCTCGGGTTCGTGAGTGTCAGCGAGCGGGCGATGCGGCTGCACGAGCAGTCCACGATGCCCCGCTACTACTTCGACTTCACCGCCGCGAAGAAGGCGTACGAGAAGGACCCGCCGCAGACGGCGTGGACTCCGGCGGTCAGTGTGATCATCCAACTCGATGTCGCCTTGCAGCAGATCCTGGACGAGGGCGTCGAGAACGTCTTCGAGCGGCACGTCCTCCTCGGGAGGGCGGCCCGCGAGGGTGTGAAGGGCATGGGCCTCCGGCTCTTCGGGCCGGACGAGGACCTCAACTCCGCCGTCACGGCGGTGTGGGTGCCCGAGGGCGTGGACGGCAAGGATCTGGTGCGGCTGATGTTCCGGGAGCACGGCATACAGGTGGCCGGCGGGCAGGGTGAGATGTCAGGCAGGATCTTCCGCATCGGCCACTGCGGTTACTTCGATGCCTACGACATCATCGCCACCATCGCCGCCGCCGAGCTCTCGCTGGAATCGCTGGACTTCCCGGTGGAGCTTGGCCGGGGCGTCGGGGCCGCGCAGCGCGTTTTCTCCAGGAGCGGGGCCGTAGCTTGAAGGTCCTCGTAACCGAGAAACTCGCCGATAGCGGCGTCGAGCTTCTGAAGAAAGAGTTCGAGACGGACGTGCTCCTCGGTCTCTCGCCGGAGGAGTTGAAGGAGAAGATAGGCCCCTACGACGGTCTCATCATCCGCAGCGCCACGCAGGTGACGGAAGCCGTGATCTCGTCGGCGGAAAACCTGAAGGCCATCGGGCGGGCCGGCATCGGGGTGGACAACATAGACATCGAGGCCGCCACCAAGCGCGGCGTCATCGTCGCCAACGCCCCCGAGAGCAACACCGTCGCCGCCGCTGAGCATACGCTGGGACTCATGCTCGCCGCCGCGCGACGCATCCCGGCCGCTGACGCCTCGTTGCGCGACGGCGAGTGGAAGCGGAGCGCCTTCAAGGGCGTCGAGGTGGCGGAGAAGACTTTGGGCCTGATCGGTCTCGGCCACGTCGGCGCCATCGTGGCCCGCGGGGCCGTCGGGATGGGGATGCGCGTCCTCGCCTACGACCCTTACGTCTCCGAGGACCGGATGCGCTCGATGAACGTGGACCGGGCGGAGAGCGTGGACGAGGTCTTCGAGAACGCGGACTTCGTCTCGCTGCACGTCCCGCGCACCCCGCAGACGATGGGGCTCGTCAACGAGGCCACCCTGGCGAAGATGAAGCCGACCGCCTACCTCATAAACGTCGCCCGTGGCGGTATCGTGGACGAGACGGCGCTGTACAACGCGCTCAAGGAGGGTGTCATCGCGGGGGCGGCGCTCGACGTATTCGCCGAGGAGCCCACGACGGAATCCCCGATCTTCTCGCTCCCCAACGTGGTGGTGACGCCGCATCTGGGGGCGAGCACGGCCGAGGCGCAGGACCGGGCCGGCGTCACGGCCGCCGAGCAGGTCGCGATCGCCCTGCGGGGCGCGGTCCCCATGCACGCCATAAACGCGCCGGTCCCGGTCGGCGAGGGGGCCGAGTTCGTGGCCCAGTTTTCGGGGCTGTGCGAGACGCTGGGGAGCCTGCTCTACCAGCTCACGGACCATCCTGGGGATGCTTTGAGGATCGAATACCGGGGCGAGGTCGCCGGCTTCGACACGCGCCTTCTGGACGTGTCCGCCCAGAAGGGTCTCCTGGCGCCGATGGTCTTCGAGCCGCTGAACTTCGTGAACACCCCGGTGCTCGCCCGGGAGCGGGGCCTGCGGGTGGAGACCTCGCGGGTGCCGGAGAGCGCGGACTACACAAGCCTCGTCATGTTGCGGCTTACGAGCGCGGAGGGGGAGAGCGTGGTCAGCGGGACGCTCTTCGGACCCAGGATGGAGCCGCGTCTGATCGGCGCCCTGGGCTTCGACCTGGACATCGTCCCCGAGAAGCACATGCTCTTCATCCGCAACGATGATACGCCGGGCATGATCGGACGCCTCGGCACCATCCTCGGAGAGCACGGCATAAACATCGGCAACATGGCCGTCGGGCGCGTCGCCCCCGGCTCCCGCGCCGCGATGGCCGTCACGGTGGACGAGCCGGTGAGGGACGACGTCATACAGACCATCCTCTCGACGCCAGGCTTCACCGACGCCCGCGCCGTTACCCTTTAGGAGGGAGCTGCCCATGACGGAGAGCCTCGAAAACATACTGGCCCGCTACCGGCCCTACGGCCCTACCTACGTCCCCGGCGACAAGGCTCCCTACTCCGGCACCTACATCTGCGACCGGGGGACCATGCTCCCCCCGGTCCGCGTCCAGCTCGCCAAAGGCGAGACGTTCCCGGAAGCAGAGGGCCTTAGCGGGCATACCCGCTGGCGCGAGACGAACATACAGGCGTAAACAGGTTTTCAGGTCATAGGCTTCAGGGATCGGGTTTTGTCTGCCTGCGCTCCTCTTGTCGCCGCCTTATCCTGTCTCTGGGCCTTGCTAGAATCTTGTCTGGCGGGAAACCTTCGGGGAAGGAGGCTTGGTGAAGCGGGTAGAGTTTTTCTTCGATTTTGTGAGCCCATACTCGTACCTGGCACACACGCAGTTGGGCCGGGTGTGCCAGGCGACGGGCGCTGAGCCGGTCCTTCGGCCGATGCTGCTCGGGGCCGTTCTCAACGAGACCGGAGGACGGGCGGCGACGGAGATCTCCGCCAAAGAACGCTACATGCGGCGGGACCTCGGGCTTTGGGCGGAGAGCTACGGGGCTCCGCTACGCTTCCCGGACCCGTTCCCCTTCCGGTCCCTGAAGACCCTGCGGGCCGCGTTGTGGCTCCGGGAACGGGACCTTATGGCTGCGTTCGTGAACGAGGCGTTCCCCCTGTACTGGGCTGAGGGCGGCTCTCCGAAGGGCACGAAAGAGGCAGACGAGGATGGCCCCATAGCAGAGGTGGCGCGCAGGATCGGCGAGGACCCCGACGACGTTCTCGAAGGCGCCACTCAACCGGCGGCCAAAGAGGCTCTGAAATCGGGGACGGCTGAGGCCCTGGAACGGGACATCTTCGGGGCGCCGACCTTCTTCGTGGACGGCGAGATGTTCTGGGGCAATGACCGGTTGCCGTTCGTCGAAGCGGCCCTCGCGAGAGGCTGAACTAGCCGGTCTCGGATTCGATGATCCCGTCCGCCACTTCGCGCAGGTCGGCGCCGACGACATCCGGGGGCTCGACGAGCGGGTCGAGGATCATACCAGGCCGGGCGACGAAGGCGGCGGCGCATCCGGCGCGCAGTGCGCCCGCCACGTCCCAGGCGTGGGCCGCAATGAGCCTGACTCCGTTCACATCCACGCCCAGGCTCTCGGCCGCCATGCGGTACGGCTCGGGCGCGGGCTTGAGACGCTCGACGGCGTCGGCTGAGAGCGCCTGCTCGAAGTAGCCTGCGAGGCCGGCGTATTCGAGTTGGGCCTCGGCGACCTGTTTCGTGGAGTTGGTCAGGGCGGCGAGGCGGAACCCCGCGTCCCGTAGACGGCCGAGGCTTTCCTCCACCTCCGGGTGAGGCGGCAGCTCGCGCATGCCGGAGAGGATGTGCTGGCTGTCCTCGTCCGAGAGGTCCACGCTCCGGCGCTCGGCGGTCACTCGGAGGGCTGCTCCTCCGAGGGTTCCGAAGTCCGAGTACGCGCCGGTAATGGTGGCGACGAAGGCGTTCTGGAGCATCTGCAGGAACCACTCCCGGCGGACGGACGCGTCGCCGAACACGCGCTCGAAGCGCGGGTCGAGTGCGGACAGGTCCAGCAGGGTCTCGTTCACGTCGAACACGCAGGCTCGCGGCACTTCTGACTCCTTCCGTAGCTGTCGGCGGATTATACGCGGCGGGCCGCGGGTAATTGTTCCGGGTCATCTGCGAGAAGGAGCGTTGCATGATCAAGGTAGGATACTTTCTGTCGTGCGAGGAGTTCGGGCCGGCGGAGTTATTGCGCCAGGGGCGGATGGCCGAGGAGGCCGGTTTCGAGGCGCTTTGGATCTCCGATCACTACCACCCGTGGGTCGAGGCGCAGGGCCACAGCCCGTTCGTGTGGTCGGTCATCGGAGGTCTCTCGCAGGTGACGGAGAGGGTACCCGTCTACACAGCCGTAACCTGCCCGACTGTGCGCATCCACCCGGCGATCCTGGCGCAAGCCACGGCGACCTCGGCGGTGATGCTCGGGGGACGCTTCGGGTTCGGCGTCGGCTCCGGCGAGGCGCTGAACGAGCACATCTTCGGTGATGCGTGGCCCTCCACTGATGTGCGCCTGGAGATGCTGGAGGAGGCGATAGAGGTCATCCGGCTCCTCTGGGAAGGTGGCACGAAGGACCACGAGGGCCGGCATTACGCTGTCGAGAACGCCCGCGTATACACGCTGCCGGAGGAGCCGCCCCAGATCCTGGTCTCCGGCTTCGGCCCGAAGGCGACGAGGCTCGCGGGCCGCGTCGGTGACGGCTACATGAACGTCGCCCCAGACGAGGAAATGCTATCGTTGTTCCGGTCCTCCGGCGGCGGGGACAAACCGGCGCACGGCGCGTTCAAAGTCTGCTACGGCGAAGACAAAGCAGAGTGCGTCAGGACAGCGCACCGCACCTGGCCCAACGAGGGGTTGCCAGGCGAGTTGGCGCAGGTGCTCCCGACGCCGACGCACTTCGAGCAGGCCGTCGAGCTGGTGACGGAGGAGATGATCTCGGAGTCCATGCCCTGCGGCCCTGATCCCGAGCCGCACCGGGAGATGATCCGGCAGTACGAAAGAGCCGGATACGACGAGGTCTACGTCCAGCAGATCGGCACAGGCCACGAGGAGTTCTTCCGGTTCTACGAAACGGAGATCCTGCCGGAGTTCCGCTAGCGTCGGACGGCTTCTCGTTACCGGCGCCTGCTAGAATCTCTCCCGGCACATCTCCGGGAGGAACTGGTTGGCGCGGCAGAAAAAAGGTGGCGGTTTTGGAACCACGCTGGCTCTGGCGTTGCTCCTGGTCCTGATCAGCGTGGCGCTTGGCGTGGGCATCGCCCGCTTCGACTTCATGGTACGGATGCCGTTCGTCGGATCCTGGCTCTTCGAGGAGCGTCCGGCGCAGACCACGACGGGGCCGGTCGTAGTTGAGGGTATCCAGGACCTCGACCAGCTTGCCACCGTGCGGTGGACGGAATCCGTGCCGGTCACGCGGGAGAGCGGCGGTACGCAACTGGAGCGGATCTTCACCGGCGAGGAGGTCTTGCTTGTGGCCGTGGGGGAGGTGGAGGCTGGCGTGGACCTGGCGAAGATGGGCCGCGAGGACGTGCGGGTAAACGGGAACGAGGTGACCATCCGGCTTCCCGAGCCGGAGGTGCTCTCCACGAGCCTCGACGAGAACCGGACCCGCGTCTATGACCGGGACTTCAGCCTCCTGAACCTGCGGCCGGACGATGAGTTGGTCGAGGAGGCGCGAGGCACGGCGGAGGAGAAGGTGGAGGCCGCCGCCCGGGAGAACGGGGTCCTGGATCAGGCGGAGAGCAACGCCGAAGACAGCATCCGGGCCTTCGTCCGGAGCCTCGGTTTCGAGGAGGTTCGGTTCGCCGGGTGACGGAACGCCTCTCCGGCTTTATGAAGGTTCTTTGCGGGACAGGTGGTGTTCGGCGCGGCCAAAGGACGTTGGGGAGAAGGCTGCGGCGAACAGGATGAGGGCTCCGATCACGCCGTATACCAGGGCCGCGTTCCCTGTCCGCTCTATGGCGACGCCGCCGAGGAAAGTACCCGGAGGTGTGGCTGACCACGAGAGCGCGGAGACCACGGTCTGCACCCGGCCCAGCAGACGGTTTGGGGGATCTTCTGCCAGAGGCTGTTGATGTTGATCTGGAAGAGGACCACCGGGCTCCGGATCAGGGACCATAGCACGACGGCCGGCCAGTAACGCTCCATCAGGAGAGGAGCACGATGAGCGCGCCCCCCAGTCCGACGGAGCCCCGCGCCATCCGGCTGAACGAGAGATGCTGCCTGAGCGATCCCGCCGCGAGCGCGAGCCAAAATACCCACTATGGAGACTCTACTGCTCGGGATCGTAGGCCAGGTTCGGGGCGAGCCACCTCTCTGCTTCTTCGAGGATCATGCCCTTGCGTTCGGCGTAGTCCGAAACCTGGTCGCGTCCTATCTCCGCGACCCCGAAGTACCGTGACTCGGGATGCGAGAAGTAGAAGCCGCTGACCGCCGACGGCGGGCTCATCGCGAAGTTCTCGGTGATGGAGATGCCGGAATTCTCCTCTGCATCCAGCAACTCCCACAGCGTCCCCTTCTCCGTATGCTCCGGACAGGCAGGGTAGCCGGGGGCGGGCCGGATGCCGCGGTACTCTTCCTTGATGAGAGCTTCGCTATCCAGGGCCTCGTCCGGCGCGTAGCCCCAGAACTCCTTGCGGACGCGCTCGTGCATCAGCTCGGCGAACGCCTCGGAGAGCCGGTCGGCCAGGGCCTGGACCATAATGGCATTGTAGTCGTCGTGCTCCTCCCGGAAGCGCCGGCTGGTCTCGTCAGCCCCGATCCCGGCCGTGACCGCGAAGAACCCCATGTGGTCCTCCAGGCCCGCCGCTTTCGGCGCCACATAGTCCGCGAGAGAGCGGTTCGGACGCCCCGGCGACCTGGCTTTCTGCTGGCGCAGGAAGTGGAAGGCCGCCAGAGCTTCGTCGCGCGGCCCATCGGGGGCGTAAACCTCCACGCTATCGTTCGGCAAGGTAGCCGCCGGGAAGACGCCGACGACCGCCCGCGCCGTAAGCCACTTCTCCGCGATGATGCGGTCGAGAATCTCCCTGGCGTCGTCGAAGAGCTTTCTTGCCTCCGCGCCCTTCTCGGGGTCGGAGAGGATCTTCGGGTAGCTTCCCTTCATCTGCCAGGAGTGGAAGAAGAACGTCCAGTCTATGTAAGGCCGTATCTCCTCCAGCGGAAACTCGTCGAACGACCTGACGCCGAGCAAATTCGGCCGAGGAGGCCGGTAGCCTTCCCAATTTATCTTCGTCCCGTTGGCCCGCGCCTTCTCCAGCGAGGTCAGCCTCGTACCGGAGCGGCGGCCGGCGTGCTTCTCGCGTACCTGCTCGTACTCGGCGGCGATCCCTTCCGCGTAAGCCGCCTTGCGGTTCTCGCTCACCAGGTTCTGGACCACGCCGACGGCGCGGGAGGCGTCTTTGACGTGGATGATCGGGTAGTCGTAGTTCGGCGAGATCTTGACGGCCGTGTGCGTCTGCGACGTGGTCGCCCCGCCGATGAGCAGCGGGATGTCGAAGCCCTCGCGCTTCATCTCCTTCGCGTTGTGGATCATCTCGTCCAGGGAAGGCGTGATCAGGCCCGAGAGCCCGATGACGTCCGCGCCTTTCTCCCGCGCCACTTCGAGGATCTTCGCCGACGGCACCATCACCCCGAGGTCTATCACCTCGAAGTTGTTGCACTGCAAAATTACCCCGACGATGTTCTTGCCGATGTCGTGCACGTCGCCCTTGACCGTCGCCATCACGACCGTACCCTTCGGTTTCTGAACCGCGCTCTTCTCCGCCTCGATATAAGGGATCAGGTACGCCACCGCCCGCTTCATCACCCGCGCGCTCTTCACCACCTGCGGCAGGAACATCTTTCCGGAGCCGAACAGATCCCCGACCACGTCCATCCCGTCCATGAGCGGACCCTCTATCACCTCGACAGGATGCGGATACTTATGCCGCGCCTCCTCGGCGTCCTCCTCGGCGAACTCCGCTATCCCCTTGACCAGCGCGTGCTCCAGCCGCTTCTCCACCGGCCACGACCGCCACTCCTGGGCCTCGGCCTCCCTGGCTCCGTCACCCCTGTCCCGGTACCCTTCGGCCAGCTCCAGCAGCCGTTCGGTGGCGTCGTCGCGGTGGTTCAGCACCACGTCCTCGACGGCTTCTCGCAGCTCGTCCTCGATCTGGTCGTAGACCGCGAGCTGGCCCGCGTTCACTATCCCCATCGTCAGGCCGGCGTTTATGGCGTGGTACAGGAACACGGCGTGTATCGCCTCGCGCACCGGGTCGTTGCCCCGGAACGAGAACGAGACGTTGGAGACGCCGCCCGAGGTACGGGCGTGGGGGAGGGTGGTTTGGATCTCGCGCACCGCCTCGATGAAGTCCACGCCGTAGGGGTTGTGCTCCTCGATGCCCGTCGCGATGGCGAAGACGTTGGCGTCGAAGACGATGTCCTCCGGCGGGAAGCCGACCTCCTCAGTAAGGATGCGGTAGGCGCGGGCGCAGATCCCGACCTTCCGCTCTCTCGTGTCCGCCTGGCCGTCTTCGTCGAAAGCCATCACGATCACGGCGGCCCCGTACTTCCTGAGCAGCCTCGCCTGCCGGACGAACTCCTCCTCGCCCTCCTTCATGCTTATGGAGTTCACGACCGGCTTGCCCTGCACGCACTTCAGGCCAGCCTCGATGATGGACCACTTGGAGGAGTCGATCATCACCGGCACGCGCGAGATGTCCGGCTCGCCCGCGACGAGGTTGAGGAAGGTGACCATCGCCTCCTCGCCGTCGAGCATCCCCTCGTCCATGTTCACGTCTATGACCTGCGCGCCGTTCTCGACCTGGCTTCGCGCGACTTCGAGCGCCGTCTCGAAGTCGCCCGAGAGAATCAGGTCCTTGAACCGCCGCGAGCCCGTGACGTTGGTCCGTTCCCCGACGTTCACGAACAGCGAGTCTGGCCCGATGTTGCACGGCTCAAGCCCCGAGAGACGTGTCAGGCGCGGAAGCTCCGGGATCTCGCGCGGCGCATGACCGGAGACGGCTTCGGCGAGGGCCTCGATGTGCTCCGGCGTAGTGCCGCAGCAGCCGCCGACGATGTTCAGCCAGCCGTTTCGCGCCCAGTCCCCGACCTCCGCGGCCATCATCTCAGGCGTCTCGTCGTACTCACCGAACTCGTTGGGCAGCCCGGCGTTCGGGTACGCGCTCACCGGCACGTCGGCCACCCGCGAAAGCTCTTCGACGTACTGGCGCAGCTCGCCGGAGCCCAGGGCGCAGTTCAGGCCGACGCTGATCGGCTCGGCGTGGCGGACGGAGTTCCAGAACGCCTCGGTGACCTGCCCGGAGAGCGTGCGCCCGCTCCTGTCCGTGATGGTGCCAGAGATTATGATCGGCACGTCGAGGTTCGCATCTTCGAGGTACTCCTTTATCCCGAAGATCGCCGCCTTCGCGTTCAGCGTGTCGAAGATGGTCTCCACGAGCAACAGATCAGCCCCGCCGTCCACGAGCCCGCGCGCGGCCTCCGCGTAAGACTCCTTCAGCTCGTCGAAGGTGACGTTGCGCTTGACGGGGTCGTTTACGTCCGGGGAGAGGGAGGCGGTGCGGTTGGTCGGGCCGATGGCGCCGGCCACGAAGCGCGGCCTCTCCGGCGTTTTCTCAGCGTAGTCGTCGGCTGCTTCACGGGCCACGCGCGCGGCCTCGAAGTTCAGCTCGTAGGCCAGGTCGTGGAGCACGTAGTCTTTCTGGGCGATGGAGGTCGCGGTAAAGGTGTTGGTCTCGACTATGTCCGCGCCCACTTCCAGGCAGGCGTCGTGGATGGCCCGGACCACGTCCGGCCGCGTTATGGAGAGCAGATCGTTGTCGCCCTTGAGATCCTTCGGATGCTCCGTGAACCGCTCGCCGCGAAATTCCTCTTCGGAGAGGCCGTAACCCTGGATCATGGTACCCATCGCGCAGTCCAAAACCAGGATGCGCTGCTTGAGCAACGACCGGAACTCCTCCAGACGGGCCGTCCTCTGTTCGTGGATGGCGCTTTGCAAGACCACGGATACCCTCTAGCCGATCGCTTCTATAACGTCGCCCGCGAGATCCGGGGCGCTCGCCGGTGGCATGATGTAGGCCCCGCTCACCATCGGCTTCGCCTTCGCGAGCAGGTTGCGCGCCACCTCGACGCCGTACTTCGGGGCGTCTTCGGACGAGAGCGTGGCGAGCTTGTTCCGCACGTTCTCCGGGATGTTTATGCCGGGGACCTCGTGGTGCAGGAACTCGGCCTGGCGGGCGCTGCGCAGCGGCATGAGCCCCAGGAGGATGGAGAGGTCCATCCCGGCCGTCTCCTCCAGGGCGAGTTCCAGAGCCCCGATCTCGAAGACCGGCTGCGTCCAGAATGCGTGGGCGCCGGCCTCGACTTTACGCTTCAGCTTGTCCACCTCGGCTTCGAGGTCTTCGGCCGTAGGGTTGAAGGAGGCCCCGATCAGGAACCCCGGTGGCGTGCCTATGTGGTTGCCGGCCAGATCCTCGCCCGCGTTCATCCGCGAGAGCGCGTGGACGAGTCCGATGGAGTCGGTATCGAAGACGCTCGTGGCCTCGGGGTAGTCCCCGATCTGGGCCGGGTCCCCGGTCACGGCGAGTATGTTCCTGATCCCGAGCGCCGCCGCGCCCAGCAGGTCAGCCTGCAACCCGATGATGTTCCGGTCGCGGCACGAGAGGTGGGCGACGACCTCGATGCCGGCCTCGTCCTGCACGATCCTGGCCGCCGCCATCGGGTGCATCCGCAGACGGGCGCGCGCCCCGTCGGAGATGTCCACGGCGTGGACCCCGCACTCCTTGAGCCTCTTCGACGCCTCCACGACCGCTGTGATGTCGTTGCCCCGAGGCAGGTCCACCTCCACCGTCACCGCGAAGCCGGTCCTCAGCTTCTCCGCGAACCCCGAGACGGGTTCACTCGCCTTCTCCGGCTGCTCAGACTTCTCCTTGACGGACACCCTCTTGCGGGAGGCGCCGTCCGGGCGGAAGTCCTGTAGCGCCTCGGAGAGGGCACGGACGTGGGCCGGGGTGGTGCCGCAGCAGCCGCCGATGAGCCGGGCGCCGGCCTTGGCGAGCTCGACGCCGTAGTGGGCGAAGTGCTCAACGTCGCGGCTGTAGCGGACCTTGCCCTGGACGAGTTGCGGAAGGCCCGGGTTGGGAAAGGCCGCCACAGGCCCGGCCGCGGCGGACATCCCCTCCACGATGCCGACCATCCGCTGCGGCCCGACGGTGCAGTTCGCCCCCACGAGGTCCGCGCCCCAGGCGGAGATCTCCCGGGCAGCCCGCTCCGGCAGGCCCTCCGCGAGCGTCTCGCCGTCCTCGACGAAGGTTTTATACGCGAGCACGGGGACTCCGAGATTCCGGATCGCCTCGTAGGCCAGCCGCAGTTCCACGAGGTCGGGAAAAGTCTCCAGCACAAGGGCGTCCACGCCGCCTTCGAGCAGCGCGCCGGCCTGCTCCACGAACACGGATCGCGCCTCTTCGGGCCTGACGGGGCCGACGGGAGCAAGCGAGCGGCCCATAGGCCCGATGGCGCCAAGCACCAGGACTTTCTCGCCGCCGATGTCCGCCGCCTGGCGGGCGAGGCGGGCGCCCTCGACGTTTACCTCACGTACGTTCTCTTCCAGGTCGTGGGCGGCCAGCTTGAAGCGGTTGGCGGCGAGGGTGTTGGTCTCGATCACGCCGGCCCCGGCGCGCACGTACTCTTCATGCAACCCTACGACCACCTCGGGATGGGTGAGGTTGGCGCGGGCGTAGGGATGGCCGTAGCCGACACCGCGTTCGGCGAGCAGGGTGCCCACCGCGCCGTCGCCGATCCGTAGCCTGCCTTCGAGTATTTCGTCGAGCCTCGGGCTCAAGAACGTCCCTCTCCGTCTCGTTTACGCTTTCACGCGGGGGAGAGGCTGCGCCGAGGCTTTGCGAAGAACCTTCGTCGTTCCTACCTCGGCTCATCTCTCGGGAAGCCTCCTGCTCTCCGGCTACCCCGCGGGAGTTGGCACCTGGCACGGAGCTTGCGCTTTGCGCTGTGCCCCGCCGGTTGCCGCGGTTTCAAAGGGCCCGTCCCTCCACCGCTCTAGATGAGCGCCGCGAGGTCTTTCCTCACGGCATTTCGTCAGAAGATTACACCACGATCACGAAGGTATTGCAATTTCGGCGGGCCGTCGGTCCCTACCACGGGCCAGGATCTCGCCTGGTTCCCGTGCCGCGACCCGTGCCGCGACCGCGAGCTTGCCCGCCAAGGAGGTCTCGGCCCGCCGCGCGTATACGTCGTAGTCCTGGGCCTCGATGCGGTCGAGGATGGCCTCATACAGCTCGCGCGCGACCGCCACCGGGTAGCGGCGTCCCGGCGGAATATGGTCCAGCCCGCGGGCGGCGAAGTCGTAGAGGTCGCGGGTGCGTTCGCTCTCGAACTTCATCAGGCGGATGAACCGCTCGTCCACCACGCCGGCCGCAAGGTCCTCCTCGGTATATCCGAAGCGGTCCAGGTCTTCGAGGGGAACGTAGATCCTACCGCGCCGCCAGTCCTCCCCGATGTCCCGCAGAAAGTTGGTGAGCTGCATGGCGACTCCCAGGGCCTCCGCGTGCGGGTCGGCCCGTTCGTCTGTGACCCCGATCACCCGGCACATCATCAATCCCACGACCGCCGCGCTCCCGTAGGTGTAGGTTTCTAGATCTTTGTAGGTCTGGTAGCGGGTCACCCTGGTGTCCATCTTCATGCTCTCGATGAAGGCTGCGATGGTCTCCAGCCGGATGCCGTGCATCCGGGCCGTGTTGGCGAACGCCCGCAGCACCGGGTTCGGGACTTCCTCGCCGCCGATGGCCGCCACCGTTTCCCGCTCGAAGGCTTCCAGGCTGGAGAGCTGCTCCTCCGGGCCCGTTCCGTGGGGGTTGTCCACGATCTCGTCGGCGTAGCGCATGAAGGCGTACAGGGCGTGTACGTGCGGGCGCACCTCGGGCGGGAAGAGTTGTGTGGAGAAGTAGTATGTCCTGCTGTGCGCCCGCTGCACCCGGCGGCAAAGCTCGTAGCTCTCGGGGAGGTTGAGCTTGCCGTCCAGCGTCTGGCTGCCTGCGGGGTCGAGGCGCATCGCCGCTATACCTCGCGCCCGATTCGCCCGGCCACCAGCCGCGCCCCGATGGTCACCAGCGGCACGCCGGTGCCGGGGCGGGTGCTCGCGCCCACGAAGTACAGGCCGCCGACGCTCTGGGAAACCATCGGCGGCCTGAAGTACCCGACCTGGAGTATCCCGTGCCCGATCCCGAACGCCGCGCCTTCCTCTAGGTTGTACTCGTCGCGCCAGTCCAGCGGCGTCCTCACCTTCTCGTAGACCACGCTCTCGCGGCCCACGCCGCAGCGCCGCTCCAGCAATTCGTAGACCTTCTCTTTGAAAGCTGATCCGTCTCTTTCCCAGTCCACGTTCGGACCCAAGTGTGGCACCGGGACGAGCACGAAGAGGCTCTCCATGCCCTCGGGGGCCATGCCGGGCTCCGTCTTCGACGGCACGACGGCATAGAAGGACGGATCGTCGGGGAGCGCATGGTCGCGGAAGATCTGCTCGAAGTTCTCCCTGTACCTCGACGAGAGGTAGAAGTTGTGGTGAAGCATGTCGTCCAGCTTGTGGTCTATCCCCAGGTACAGCATGAACGCCGAGGCCGTGTACTCCAGCTTCTCCGGTTTTCTGCGCCACCCGAAGTCTCCGCCCGCGGAACCCGGCAGCAGTTCGCGGTAGGCGTATGGGAGGTCAGCGCCTACCAGCACAGCGTCGGCCGCGATCTCTTCCCCTTCTACCCTGACGCCCTGTGCCCGACCTTTCGCGACCACGACCTCCTCGACCGGGCTGTTCAGGTGGAACCGCACGCCCAGCTCGGCCGCCAGCCGCTCCATCGCCCGGATGAGGGCATACATCCCGCCTTCGGGGAACCACAGGCCGTCCTCGGCGAGCTCGGTGTATGGGAGGAGGGAGTACACGGCGGGCGCCTCGAAGGGGGAGAGGCCCAGGTACATCGTCTGGAGGCTGAAAGCCTGGCGCAGCTTGTCCGTCTCGAAGAAACGGGAGACGGAGCGGTAGTAATTGCCGAGCGCCTTTGTTTTCAGGAGCAGGCGCAGGTTCCTCAAGCCGAAGAAGTCGCGGGCGCCTTCGAAGTCCCGCTCGACGAACTCGCTGCGGCCCAGGCGGTACTTCAGGCAGGCGTCTTCCAGGAAACGGTAGAAGCGCGGGGTCACGCCGGGTTCTATGCGCTCCAACTCCCGGATCATCTCAGGCAAAGTACGCCGGATCGTCAGGGCGTCCCCGTCCCCGAAGGTGACGCGATACTGGCCGTCCAGCGGTACGAGCCTTACGTAATCTTCGAGGTTCCGTCCGGCGAAGGAGAAGAGTTCGCGGTAGGTGTCCGTCATCAGGAGGAGCGAGGGTCCTGTGTCGAAGGTGAAGCCGTCCGCCTCGAGCCGGCCCATCCGGCCCCCGGCCTGGCTGTTCTTCTCGAAGACCTCGACCTCGAAGCCGAGGACCGCGAGCCGTATCGCCGCGGCGAGGCCGCCCATCCCGGCCCCGACGACCGCCACACGCTTTGCCTGACGTCCTGATGGCGTTGTCGCCAAGCTCCCAACCTCTCTACGAAAATGTGAGGGTATAGTGAGTGTACATGCAGATGCTAGCAAGGTTCGGGAAAGAACCGGGTAAGGAAGCTTACAGGGAGCGTGGCCGGCGTGGAGCCTGAGGCGGTCGTCACAGACCGGGGCGCGGCGCGGGTGAGAGGCGGTCACCCGTGGGTCTACCGCTCCGATGTGACAGAGGCAAACGGGGAGCCTGGCGATGTCACGCGCGTTCTCGACCGCCGGGGAAGGTTCCTCGGCCGCGCCTTCTTGAACCCGCGCAGTGAGATCTCCCTCCGCATCGCCGAACGCAGCGACGTGCCCGTTGACGAAGCCTGGTTCCGCGCCCGCATACGAGAAGCCCTCGCCTACCGCGAAACCCTCGGCATAGACGCCGGCGCGTACCGCCTGCTCCACGCCGAGGCGGACGGCGTCCCAGGGCTCGTCGTGGACTACTACGGTGACTACGTGGTCTTGCAGGCCGGCTCCGCGGCCGTCGAGCGGCGCCTGGACCTCGTCGTGGACGCGCTGCGCGAACTGATCTCACCGTCCGGCATACTCCTTCGAGCCGATTCGGCTGGCCGCAGGCGCGAGGGCCTCGACTCGGAAACGCGCATCCTCCACGGCGAGGTCCCCGAGAGTGTCGTGGTGCGGGAGGGGCTAGTATGCTACAGGGCGTTCCTCTGGAGCGGCCAGAAGACCGGCGGGTTTCTGGACCAACGCGAGAATCATCAGGCGGCGGGGCGGCACGCTGTCGGAGCCGGCAGGGCTCTGGACGTATTCTCCTATGCTGGTGGCTTCGCCCTGCATCTGGCGCGGAATGCGGGGAGCGTCGAGGTGATGGACGCGAGCGGTCCCGCCCTGGAGATGGCCCGCGCCAACGCGGAGCTCAATGGCTTCGAGAACCTCGCCTTCACCCGGGCCAACGCCTTCGACGTCCTGAGAGAGCGATCAGATGTTGGGGAGCGGTACGACACGGTGGTCCTCGACCCCCCGGCTTTCGCCAAAGCGAAGCGGGATCTCCCGAAGGCGCGGCGAGCGTACAAGGAGATCAACCTGCGCGCCATGAAGCTGCTCGCCCCCGGCGGGACCCTCATAACCTGCTCGTGCTCTCATCACCTCTCGCGGGAAATGTTCGAGGACGTTTTGCGATCCGCCGCCGCGGACGCCGGCGCCGCGATGCGGGTTCGAGAGTGGCGCGGTCAGGCACAAGACCATCCCGAACTCCTCACCGTCCCGGAGACCCGCTACCTGAAATGCGCCGTGCTGGAGCGCGCCCGGTAGACGCGGTCGGCGTTCCGGGCGCGAATTTCTTCGGAAATCCTCGGCGGTAACGCTTCTCGTAACGTTTGGAAGACGGTTCTCCGCTACTCTGGGGTGAAAGATGTCTTCACGCGACGGAAAGCTCGGGAAGCGACGGAAAGCTCGGGAAATATAGTCCGTTTGGGGGATGCGCCAAACGCTGGCTGATGGCATCTTTGTTCGAGGCCGGGAGGACGTTGGTCCTGGCCTAGGCCGTCATCGAGGAACGTTGGGGAAGGGGTTCGGCGTTTGGATCGGCGAATCGCTCCAGGAGAACCTTTGCGGGACACAGAGGAAGTGCGGGGAACGCGCTCTCGCGGGCTCCTCTCGCTCGTCGCGCGCGTGGTGGCGTGGCTGATCGTGATCCTCTACGTCGCGGGCATGGCCGCGCTCGTCTTGCTGGAGCGCCGGTTAGACTTGCCAAGCGAGGACCCGGTGGAGGGCATGGTGCTCTTCGGCGGGTTCGGAATGTTCGCGGTCGTGGGCGCGCTGCTGGTGGCGAAGCGGCCCTCGAACTTTATCGGCTGGATCTTGAGCGCGGCCTCGCTGGTGGTGGTGGGCGCCGCGGGTGAAACCTACGCCGCCTACGTGATGACCACGAGTGGCCGTCCCGACTGGCTAGCCATCGCCGGTGCCTGGGCTAACTCATGGTACTGGTTCATGGTCATCGCGCTCGCCTTCATATTCCTGCCCATGCTCTTCCCCGACGGGCGGCTGCCGTCCCGCCGCTGGCTCCCGGTCGCCGGGATCGCGGGCATCGGTGCTCTGGTCACGGTCGTCCTCGGGATGCTCGGCGACACCCTGAGAGGCCAGAACGTCGGTTACAGGATCGAGAACCCCATCGGGATCGAGGGCCTCGCCCCCGTCGAGCAGCTGCCGATTTTCGGCGTACTTAGCGTTCCTCTCATCATCGGATGTGTGGGGGCGGTCGCGGCAGTGGTGGTGCGTTTCCGCCGTTCCCGTGGTGTCGAACGTCAGCAGATGAAGTGGTTCCTGTACGCCGCCGCGCCCATTGTGACGTTCCCGGTAACGGATTACCTGCCGGGGATAATCAGCGATCTGGTATTCGGATGGATGCTCATCGGTCTGCCCACGGCCATCGGAGTTGCGGTACTCAGATATCGCCTCTACGACATAGACGTGGTGATAAACCGCACCCTGGTCTACGGTGCGCTTACGGCGATGCTAGGTTCGGTGTACTTTGGTGGCGTGGTCTCCTTGCAGTACCTCTTCCGACCCCTCACTGGCCAGGAGTCGGGGCTGGCGGTCGTGGCTTCGACGCTGGCGATAGCAGCCCTGTTCAACCCGCTGCGGCGCCGCATTCAAGCGCTCATAGACCGGCGTTTCTACCGGCGCAAGTACGATGCGGTCAGGACGCTCGAAGTCTTCGGCGCCAGATTGCGCGAAGAGACGGATCTGGAGCAGTTGAACGCGGATCTGCTGTCGGTGGTCCGCGATACGGTGCAGCCCACGCACGTCTCCTTGTGGCTGCGCCAGCCGGAAGGCCGGTCGGAGGCGCGGCGATGAGCGTCCGACTTCCAGCCTACCGCGCTGCTTCCCGACTCGCCTGGTCTTTATGGTGTCTGGTCATGGTTTTCTTTGTGGCTTCGCTCGTGCTGCGCCTCTGGAACGGCTCCGCCCTGACGGCGTCCCTCGAAGGTCTCGACTACCTCGAAGAGATCATCTGGTGGGACGTGCTCATACCCGCGGCCATCCCGGCGTACGCGACCATCGGCGCGGTTACCTCTTCCCGCCGTCCCGGCAACCGGGTCGGCTGGCTGTGCCTGGCTTTCGGGGCGCTGCTCGCCGTTTCGGAAGCTACCTGGGAGTATGCGGCCCGGGCGTTCGAGGTGGCGCCGGGCTCCCTGCCCGCCGGGGTCTTCTCGGCCTGGATCGCCAGCGTCATCAACCCCGTGATGCTGCTGCCTTTTACGTTGGTTCTGTTGCTCTTCCCCGACGGAAGGCTTCCGTCGCGCCGCTGGCGGTTCGTGGCGTGGGCGGTCGTGGCGATTGCCGGCCTCGGGATGCTCTCGGTGGTCGTCGGGCCGAACGTTGGCGGCGGCATCGACACAGAGATCGCCAACCCCACCCGGATCGAGGGCCTCGAAACCGTGGCCGGGGTGGCGAACGGCATCTCTTTCCTGGCCTTGCCGATCCTGCTGCTGGCCTCGGTGGCCTCGGTCTTCGTCCGGTGGCGTCGCGCGGGGGGCGGCGAACGCCAGCAGATGAAGTGGCTCGCCTACGTCGGCGCGATCATCGTCGTCGCTGTGCTCGTAGGCGTTGGGCCTCAGAGGGTGTTCTTTTTCGGGGAAGGGTCTTACCTCGCGTTCCTGGCTCTCAGCGTCGGTATCGCGGGGATCGCCATCGGCACGCCCGTTGCCATCGGCATCGCCATCCTCCGTTACCATCTGTACGACATAGATATCATCATCAACCGGACGCTGGTCTACGGTCTGCTCACCGCGATGCTGGCTATGGTGTATGTCGGCAGCGTGATCGGCTTGCAATACGGTTTCCGCGCGTTTACCGGGGGAGGATCCCAACTGGCGGTCGTGGCCTCCACGCTCGTGATCGCGGCGCTCTTCAACCCGCTGCGTCGCCGCACGCAAGACTTCATTGACCGCCGCTTCTACCGCAAGAAATACGACGCGCAACAGGTTCTGGCCGTGTTCTCCGCGAGGTTGCGCGACGAGACCGACCTGGACCGGCTGAACGAAGACCTTGTCGGGGTGGTGCGGGGGACGATGCAGCCGGAGCACGTCTCGCTGTGGCTGCGAGATCCGAAGGAGGGACGGTGAGCCTCCGCGTCGCCAACCTCCTTGCCTGGGCCTCCTGGGCGCTGTCCGTGGCGCTCGTTCCCGTCGGGTTCACCTTCGGCGTCCTCGCGCTTTCGGCTTCGCTTCCGTCTGGCCGGGAGCCGATCCTTCCCCTGATCGCGGTCGAGGAGGTTTTGCTTCTTGCCTACGGTACGGTCGGTGCCCTGATCGCCTCGCGACGGCCCGAGAACGCGATCGGCTGGATCTTCTGCGCCGTCGGCCTCGCACTCGCGGTCGCCTCGACCGCCTCCGGCTACGCCGATTACGGCCTCTATGCAGATGGTGTCGCTCTGCCCGGTCCGGAGCTCGCGGCCTGGTTTAGCGTCTGGCTCAACATCCTGGTGCTGTTCGTCGCCCCGTGCCTCCTCTTTCTACTGTTCCCCGACGGCCGCCCGCCATCTACGCGTTGGCGTCCCGTAGTCTGGCTCGTGGCCGTCGCCGGCGCCGGGATTTTTTTCACCCTCGCCTTCTCGCCGGGGGAGCTCGACGAGTACACTTATCCGGGGCTGGCGAATCCCCTTAGTATTGGAGGAGTCGCGGGCGAAGTTCTAACGACCATCCAGAGTCCCGGCAACGGCCTCTTGCCGATTGTCGTACTCGTCTCGATCTCTTCCATGATCGTCCGCTTCTGGCGGCCGGGCGACAGGGAGCGGCTCCAGATCAAGTGGGTCGTGTACACGGCGGCGCTCACGGCGACGAGCTTCCTCGTCTCGTTCATGCTCCCCGAGCCGGTCCCGCAGGCCGCCCAGGACGCGGTGTTCCTGGTCGGGGTCGCCGCCTTCGCCGCCATACCCGTCGCCGCAGGCATTGCGATCCTGCGCTACAGGCTCTACGACATAGATCTGCTCATCAACCGTACCCTCGTATACGGCGCCCTGACCGCGTCGCTGGCGCTGGTTTACGTCGGTAGCGTGGTCGGCTTGCAGTACGCTTTACGAGCCCTCACCGGCGAGGGCTCTCAGTTCGCCATCGTCGCCTCCACCCTGGCGATAGCGGCGCTGTTTAATCCCCTGCGCCGGCGCATCCAGGACTTCGTGGACCGGCGTTTCTACAGGAAGAAGTACGACGCGGCGCGGGTCCTGGAAGCCTTCTCCGCGAGGTTGCGCGATGAGACGGACCTGGGGCGGCTGAACGAAGATCTGGTAGCCGTGGTGCGGGAGACGGTGCAGCCAGAGCACACCTCGTTGTGGCTGAGGGACCCGGCAGCCGCCAGGGAGCCGAGGGCCGGTAGCTGATGGCCGGTAGCCACACCGCCGCCCGCTCTTTCGCGATCCGGGCCGCTGCACTGCTCGCCTGGTCGCTGTGCTTTCTGTGCGTGACGCTGGCCGTCGGCGGGCTGCTACTCGGTCCCCTGAACGGGCGCACCCTGGGTGAGATCTTCGTCGAAGAGGGCATAGTCGCCATCGCCACCCTAACGGTGGCGTTCTCCGTCGTCGGGGCCCTGGTCGCCTCGCACCGCCCCGGGAACCCGATAGGCTGGATCTTCTGCGCCGCCGCCCTCTTCCAGGGGCTGAACGTGTTCGGGTGGGAGTACGCCACGTATACCCTGCTCACGGAGCCCGGCTCGCTGCCCCTGGGGGCAGAAGTGGCCTGGATGGCCCAGTGGGACTGGGCCCCCGGTCTCGGCCTTGTCCTGGTGTTCTTGCCCCTGCTCTTCCCCGACGGCCGGCCGCCGTCGCGCCGTTGGCGGTGGGTGGCATGGCTCGGCGCCGCCTCCATCGGCCTGATCGCCTTGCCCCAAATGATCCTCCTCTGGCCCGAGAGGGGTGCGGCGTTGATGCGGCCGGAAAGCGTAGCAGAAGTGCCCCCGACTCTCAGATGGCTCCTGGCGCCCGAGTCCGCCGGGTTCCCGCTCATGCTGCTGGCCGGGCTCGCCGCCGTGGTCTCCCTTTTCGTCCGCTTTCGCCGGGCGAGAGGGGACGAGCGCCAGCAGATCAAATGGTTCGCCTCAGCCGCCGCCCTGACGCTCGTCTCCACCTTCGTATTCGAGCAAGTGACAAACGCCGAGGGCGGCCTGCTGCGAGTAATTTTCGCCACGCTGTCTGTGCTTCTCATCCCCTCGATCCCCGTCGCCACCGGCATCGCGATCCTGCGCTACCGCCTCTACGACATAGACGTCCTCATCAACCGCACCCTCGTATACGGTGGACTCACGATCTCTCTGGCGCTGGTGTACGTCGCCTCCGTCATCTCCCTGCAATACGCCTTCCGCGTCCTGACCGGCGAGGGTTCCCAGCTCGTGATCGTCGCCTCGACCCTGGCGATAGCGGCGCTGTTCAACCCCCTCAGGCGTCGCATACAAGACTTCGTGGATCGGCGCTTCTACCGCAAGAAGTACGACGCGGCACGGGTCCTGAAAGCCTTCTCCGCGCGGCTGCGCGACGAGACGGACCTGGACCGGCTGAACGGTGACCTGGTGGCCGTGGTGCGGGAGACGGTGCAGCCGAAGCACGTTTCCTTGTGGCTTCGGGAACCGGGGGAGCGGTGATAAGGACTCGTACACTCGGCTTTTCGTTGTGGGCGGTGGCGATCTCGCTCGACCTCTGCGCCCACGCGCTGGCCTTCGTGAATCACCCGGAAGCGCCGCTCTACGTATACTGGATCGAGGCCACCCTCATCGTCCCGACCTTCGCAACCCTGGGCGTCCTGATCGTCTCCCGTCGTCCCGGAAACGTCATCGGCTGGCTCTTCCTCGTCTCCGCTGTCGCCGGTGGGATGCAATTCTTCTCCGGTCAGTACGCGACCGTGGCGCTCTCGGGCTCGACGGGGTTGCCGGGGGGCGCGTATGCCGCGTGGCTCTCCACCCTGATGCAGTTCTCGGCTGTCTCCACCATCATTTTCCTCATAATGCTCTTTCCTTCGGGCAGGCTGCTCTCTCCACGCTGGCGGGTAATGGCGTGGACCACCGGGCTGGTCATTGCAGTCTCCCTGTTCTCCCTCGGGCTGTCGCCCGGGCCGATCCAGGACTTCGCCCCTACCCCGAACCCGTTCGGCGTCAGGGTCGTCGTCCCGGGCTTCTTCCAGGCCCTCGGCGGCTGGTTGGGCCTGGCCTGCATCGTCGCGGTGATCGTCTCGCTGATCTTGCGGTTCTACCGTTCCAGAGGCGAAGAACGGTTGCAGCTCAAGTGGTTCGTCTACGCCGCCACGCTGGGAATACTGGCGATCCTCCTCGGAGATCTCGTTCCGGCGCCTTTCGGGGTGTGGATCGCCAACCTCGCCTGGACCGTGGCCCCCCTCAGCCTCCCCGTCGCTGCCGGCATAGCCATCCTGAGATACCGCCTCTACGACATAGACGTGATCGTCAACCGCACCCTGGTCTACGGCGCCTTGACCGCCTCCCTGGCCCTCGTGTACGTGTGCAGCGTGGCCTCGCTTCAGTATGTAGTGCGGGCCATGACCGGAGAGACCTCGCAGCTCGTGGTGGTCACCTCGACCCTGGCGATAGCCGCCCTGTTCAACCCGCTGCGCCGTCGCATCCAGGATTTTATGGACCGCCGGTTCTATCGCAAGAAGTACGATGCGAAGAAGACCCTCGACACGTTCTCTGCCAGACTGCGAGACGAGACGGACATGGACGACCTGAGCAAAGACCTCGTAGCGGTGGTCCAGGGGACGGTGCAGCCCTCGCACGTTTCCCTGTGGCTGAAGCCTTCGGATAGCGGGGCGAAGCGATGAACGCCCGCGCTGCAGCCTTGCTGGCCTGGTCGCTCGGCGGTCTCTCCGTTGCGATGTTCGTCGCCAGCTTCCTGCTGTGGGTACTCGCCCGTTCGGCGCACGTTCCCGCCAGCTGGGACGCTAACCTGGGCCTGGTCGCCTGGTTGGCGGGGGTGCAGTTCCTGATCTTCCCACTGGTGGGAGCCTTGATCGCCTCCAGGCGCCCCCGAAATCCTATAGGCTGGCTCTTCCTGGCCGACGGCCTCTTGTGGATGCTCACCGGCATGATGGACTACTACGCCATCTACGGTGTGGCCGAGCCCGGCTCGGTCCCCTTCCCGGTGGGGATTGCGGGGATAAGCAACTGGCTGTGGGTGCCCGCCGTGGGGCTGATGGGGACCTACCCGTTCCTGCTCTTTCCCGACGGCAGGCTTCCCTCCAGTAGATGGCGCCCCCTGGCCTGGCTCTCCGGGGCGGTGATCCTGTTGCTCAGCGTTACCAATGGGCTCGCCCCTGGGCCGTTGGATTACCTCGGGGGGGTGCAAAACCCGTTCGCGCTCGAGGGACAACCCTGGATCGCGGGCGCGGCGTTCGCTGTTTTCCCGCTGCTACCACTTTGCACGCTCGCCTCGGCTCTGAGCCTGGTGTTGCGCTACCGGCGTTCCGAGGGCGAAGAGCGCCAGCAGATCAAGTGGATCGCCTTCGCCGCATCTGTGATGAGCCTGCTTTTCCTGATCGGCATAATCACTGTACTCATAGGGTCGTATTTCGCACCGCAAACCTGGGGTAGCGCGGAAAACCCACCGCTCTGGTCTAAGCTCTTGTGGTCCTTGGTGGTGCTGAGCTTTGGGGGAGTCCCTATCGCCGTGGGCTTCGCCGTGTTGCGCTACCGCCTCTACGACATAGATCTCATCATCAACCGTACCCTGGTCTACGGTCCCCTCACCGCTACCCTGGCACTCGTGTACTTCGGGAGCGTCGTGCTGCTACAAAGGGCCTTCGTGCTCCTTACCGGCGAGGGCTCACAGCTCGTGATCGTCGCCTCCACTCTAGCGATAGCGGCGCTGTTCAACCCCCTCAGGCGTCGCATACAAGACTTCGTGGACCGGCGCTTCTACCGCAAGAAGTACGATGCGGTCAGGACGCTCGAAGTCTTCGGCGCCAGATTGCGCGAAGAGACGGACCTGGAGCAGTTGAACGCGGATCTGCTGTCGGTGGTCCGCGATACGGTGCAGCCCACGCATGTCTCCTTGTGGCTGCGAGATCCGGCAGCCACCGGGAAGCCGAGGGCCGGAAGCTGATGGCCGGCAACCACAACGCTGACCGCTCTGTTGCCCGCGCCTCTGCCCCTCTCGCATGGTCCTTGTGCGTGTTGTGCCTGGCGCTGGCCGTGGCCGCTCCGCTGCTCGGTTTCCTCAACGGGCGCTCCGTAGTCGAGGTCTTCGCGGACGAGGGCATAGTCGCCGTTGCTGCCGTGACCGCGTCGTTCTCCGTAGTCGGGGCGCTGGTCGCCTCGCACAGGCCTCGAAACCCTATAGGTTGGATCTTCTGCGCCGCCGCCCTCTTCCAGGGGCTCTCGATCTCCGGGTACGAGTACGCGACCTACGCCTTGCTCACGGAGCCCGGCTCGCTGCCTTTCGGGGCAGAAGCGTCCTGGCTCGGGCAGTGGATCTGGGCTCCCGGGCTCGGCCTGATCCTGGTGTTTCTGCCCCTCCTCTTCCCGGACGGCCACCCGCCATCGCGCCGCTGGCGCCCGGTGGCGTGGCTCGGAGCGCTCTCCATCGGCCTGATCTTCTTCCTGAGTATCGTCCTCATCTGGCCCGACAGGGGCCCTGCGCTGGTGCGGCCGGAAGGCCCGGCTGAGGAAGGCACGTCTCGCTTGCTATTCGTGGTGGTCGAGTTCGCCGCGTTCCCGATGATGCTGCTGGCCGGTCTCGGCGCCGTGGTCTCGCTGTTCTTCCGGTTCCGCCGGGCGAGGGGGGACGAGCGACAGCAGATTAAATGGTTCGCCTCCTCCGCCGCCCTGACGCTCGTGTTCGTGTTCGTGTGGAACGGGCTGCTCGACGCCGAAGGCGCGCTGCTCAAGGCGATCTTCGCGTTGTCGAGCATACTACTCGCCCCCGCGATCCCCGTCGCCACCGGCATCGCCATCCTTAGACACCGCCTCTACGACATAGACACGATAATCAACCGTACCCTGGTTTACGGTGCGCTCACCATGTGGTTAGCCCTGGTCTATCTCGGGAGCGTCATCTCGCTGCAATACGCTTTCCGTATCGTGGTCGGCGAGAATTCTCAGCTCGTGATCGTCGCCTCGACCCTGGCGATAGCGGCGCTGTTTAATCCCCTGCGCCGTCGCATACAAGAGTTCGTGGACAGGCGTTTCTACAGGAAGAAATACGATGCGGCACAGGTGATGGCCAACTTCTCCGCGAGGTTGCGCGATGAGACGGACCTGGACGGGTTGAGCGGTGATCTCGCCAAGGTGGTAAGCGACACGGTGCAACCCGCGCACGTCTCCTTGTGGCTGCGTCCGCCGGAGGCACGGCCGGAGGCGCGGCGATGAGCGCCCGGGGCGCGGCCTTCCTTGCGTGGTCTCTTTGGGCGATCAGCGTGGCTTTCGCGGTGTTCGGGGTGTTGTTCCTTTACCTGAACGGTTCCTTCGAGCATGTGTTGGACGAGTCTTTGGGCGTGGACGTGGTGATAGCGATCGCGTTCCCGACCGTCGGTGCCATCATAGCTTCGCGCAGGCCGGGTAACTGGGTCGGTTGGATCTTCTGCGCTATCGGCCTGAGTGGGGGGGCTTCGATCTTCTTTTCGGAGTACGGTATCTTCGCCCTCGTCACGAATCCCGGACTCCCGGTGGGGGTGATAGCGGTCTGGATCGGAACCTGGGTCTGGCTGCCGAGCGTCACCCTCACCATATCGTTCTTGCTCCTCCTCTTTCCGCATGGACGGCTGCTCTCACCCCGCTGGTGGCCGGTTGCGGGGCTCGCGGTCGCCGTGACCCTAGCTGGGATCGTGCTCATCGCGCTCGTGCCGTGGGATCTCCTGGACCCCGGTGTCCCTGCCCGAAACCCGTTCGGGATCGAGGGCCTCCGCGACACCGGGATAGCGGTGCCTGTCCCCATCCTGCTGATCGGGGTACCGACCATGCTCCTCTCAGTGGTCTCCCTCCTCATACGCTTCCGGCGCTCGCGGGGTGAGGAGCGGCAACAACTCAAGTGGTTCGTCTACGCGGGCGTTCTGAACGTCGGCGTCCTCCTGATCCCGAGCGCCGACGCATCCAACGCGGTTTCGTTGTTGCAGATCGCGACCTTCCCCCTGCTGCCCGTCGCCGCCGGCATCGCCATCTTACGCTATAGGCTCTACGACATAGATCGGATCATCAACCGCACCCTCGTCTATGGCGTCCTGACCGGGTCGCTCGTCCTGGTGTACGTGGGCTGCGTGATCGCCTTGCAGTACGCTTTTCGCGCCCTCACGGGCGGGAACTCCCAACTCGCCATCGTGGCCTCGACGCTCCTGATCGCCGCGCTCTTTAACCCTTTGCGCCGCCGTCTGCAAGACTTCATAGACCGGCTCTTCTACCGCAACAAGTATGACGCGAAGGAGACTCTGGAAGCCTTCAACGCCCGCCTGAGAGACGAGACGGACCTCGATGTCCTGAGCGGGGACCTGGTCGCGGTGGTACGCGATACGGTGCGCCCGGCGCACGCTTTCCTGTGGCTGCGGCCTACGGGCGCAACCAGGACGCACAAGGACTCACGCCAATGAGAACACCACGAAATACGCCGGCACGTGGGGCAGGAGTGATCGGATGAGCGTCAGGGCCGGGTGGATCGTCATGTGGATGGTCTCGTCGGTGACGGTCTTGTTGATGCTGGGGCGGATTTTCCTCTACACGTTGAACCGCAGCTTGGACGTGTCGGAGGATACCGGGGCCGTAGTGTACATTTTCCTCGATCTCGTGCTGCTCGGGTTCGTCGTGCTGGGGCTCCACGTTGTCTCCCGCCGTCCGGGGAACCCGGTTGGCTGGATCATCGCCGGCGTCGGCGTGACGACCGTGGCGGCGGACTTTGTGCAGAGCTACGCCATCTACGCGCTGTTCACCGATCCGGGACGCATGCCCGGCGGCGAGATGATGGCCTGGCTCTCGTCATGGATGTTCATCCCGGTGATCTTCGCAGCCCCGGCCATGCTGTTTCTGCTCTTCCCTGACGGGAACCTCGTCGGCCGCCGCTGGTGGCTGGTGTTCTGGCTCGTCATCCTGACCACCTGCTCGACGATGGTGGGCACCGCCGTCAGCCCGGTGCTGGACGACGCGCCTTTCGAGGGCACGGTCAACCCGCTCGGTCTCGCCCCGCCGGGCGCGCTCCTCGAAGCGCTCTTCAACTTCGGATGGCCCGGGATGGCCGCGAGTTTTCTTCTGGCGGCCCTTGCAATGATCTCGCGCCTTCGCCGGTCACGCGGCGTGGAGAGACAACAGCTAAAGTGGCTCGCCGCAGCGGCGGCAATCCTGCCCCTCGCGAGCGGCGCCGGGGTCGCCAGCTACTATCTGGGATATGAAGCGGTTGGAGGGCTTATCTCCACCTTCGCCTTCGTTCCCATACTTTTTGCGGCGGGCTACGCCGTCCTTCGTTACCGCCTCTACGACATAGACTTCATCATCAATCGCGCGCTTGTCTACGGCGCGCTAACGGTCACGCTGATCCTCGTCTACGCCGGATGCGTCGTCTCCTTGCAGTATCTCTTCCGCGCCCTCACCGGCGGGAGTTCCCAGTTCGTTATCGTCGTCTCGACCCTGGCGATAGCGGCGCTCTTCAACCCGTTGCGGCGGCGCGTCCAGGTGGCCATTGATCGTCTGTTCTACCGCAACAAGTACGACGCGGCGAAGATTCTGGAAGCCTTCAACGCCCGCCTGAGAGACGAGACGGACCTCGATGTCCTGAGCGGGGACCTGCTCTCGACGGTACGAAATACGATGCAACCGGCGCACGTTTCCTTGTGGTTGCGTCCCGCCGCCGAGAGTGGTAGAGCCCCGGAAAAGGAGCAAAATAAATGAGCACTCGCGTCGCAAGGTGGCTGGCCTGGTCGCTGGCCGGTCTCTCCGTGGCTTTGTTCGTCGCCACCGTCCCGCTGCTTGTGCTCGCCCGTTCAGCGCACGTCCCCAGCAGCTGGGACGCCAACCTCAGCGTGGCTGGCATGTTGGCGGGGGCGCTTTTCCTGGTTTTCCCTGTAGTGGGTGCCCTGATCGCCTCCAGGCACCCTGGAAATCCTATCGGCTGGATCCTCCTCGCGGACGGCCTGGCGTGGATGCTCACGGGCACGTTCGACCTCTACAGCATCTACGGCATAGCCCAGCCCGGCTCGGTTCCCTTCCCGGTTGGCGTCGCCGGGATAAACAACTGGTTGTGGGTACCCGCCGTGGGGCTTGTGGGGACCTACCTGCTCCTCTTGTTCCCTGACGGGAGGCTCCCCTCGAAGAGATGGCGCCCCCTGGCATGGCTCTCTGGGGCGGTGATCTTGCTGCTTAGCCTCGGCGTCTGGCTCTCCCTCGGGCGGTTGCAGAACCTCGGAGGGATACGCAACCCGTTCGAACTAGAGTGGCCCCCCTTGGTGATCGCTGCATTTTTCGTAGTTCTCCCGCTGCTGCCCCTGTGCATGCTCGCCTCGGCTTTTAGCCTGGTGTTGCGCTACCGGCATTCCAGAGGTGAGGAGCGCCAGCAGATCAAGTGGATCGCCTTCGCCGCCTCGTTCGTGGGGCTCATGTACCTGATCGCCATGATCACCTCGTTCGTCTTCCCGTCGGGGGCCTGGTTCCAGCCAGGCTCGCCGTTGTGGTTGGATCTCGTAGCGTCCACGGCGCTGCTTAGCTTTACGCTGGTCCCGACCGCGGTAGGCGTGGCGATCCTCAAATACCGCCTTTACAACATAGACCTCATCATCAACCGCACCCTGGTCTATGGTGCTCTAACGGCAACTCTGGCCCTGATCTACTTCGGCGGCGTAACGGTGACCCAGGTAATTCTCCAGACGTTCACCGGCCAGGAGGATCTTCCGCAGCTCGCCATCGTGGCTTCCACCCTCCTGATCGCCGCTCTGTTCAACCCCCTGAGACGCCGTATACAGGATTTCATAGACCAGAGATTCTACCGTCAGAAGTACGACGCGGCCAGGACGCTCGAAGAGTTCAGCGCCAGGCTGCGGGACGAGACCGATCTCGAGGACCTTGCGGACGATCTGATCTCGGTCGTGCGCGACACCGTGCGCCCGGAGCACGCCAGCTTGTGGCTGAGATCCCAGGAGCAGCCCACGGAGAAACGCCCGTGAGGTCTCGCTTCGCACCCTGGCTGGCCTGGGCGCTCGGTGGTCTCTCCGTTGCGATGTTCGTCGCAGGCGTCGCGTTTACCATCCTGTCCTTGATCGCCGGGGTTGCTCGGCCTTCCGGTGTGGTCGGAGGATTGGCGATCTTCGCGCCTTTCCTCTCCTTCCCCATCGTTGGAGCCCTGATCGCTTCGAGGCGTCCCGGGAACCCGATAGGCTGGATCTGCCTGGTCGCCGGCCTCTTCTGGATGCAAATCGTTCTGGGAGAAGGACAGAGTGCCTACGAACTCGCCACGACCGGAACGGTGACGTCTTCGGTGACGCTCGATGCGCTGCTATTCTGGACCTGGGTGCCGCCCGTGGGGCTGCTCGGGATATACATGATCCTGCTGTTCCCCGACGGGAGGCTGCCATCGAGGAGGTGGCGTCCCTTCGCCTGGTTCGCCGGGGCGGTGATGGCCGTGATCTGCGTCGGCTTCATCTTCGTTCCAGGGGATCTGGAGGGTCACCCTGGCGTGCGTAATCCTTTCGGGCTGGAGTGGCTCGCCTGGATGGCGGACGTGGCGGTGTTCATCGTATTGCTGCTACCCCTGTGCATCCTGGTTTCGGCGCTCAGCCTGGTGTTGCGCTACCGGCGCTCTAGGGGCGAGGTGCGCGAGCAGATCAAATGGCTCGCCTTCGCCGCCTCGTTCGTGGGCCTGGTGTACTTTGGAGGTCTGATCGGCCAGCTCGTCTTCGCGCCGGATTCTCTCGCCGGTGATGCTGAGTCGGCACTCTGGGTCGATATCTTAAATAATATGCTCCTATTGAGCTTTGCGGGGGTTCCGGTGGCCGTGGGAATTGCGATCCTCAAGTATCGCCTCTACGACATAGAGATCATCATCAACCGCGCCCTGGTCTACGGGCTCCTCACCGCGACGCTTGCCCTGATCTATCTCGGAGGCGTGGTCGGCCTGCAATACACCTTCCGCGCCCTGACGGGTAGCGAATCCCAACTTGCGGTCGTCGCTTCGACCCTGGCTATCGCGGCGCTGTTCGTGCCCCTAAGACGCCGCGTCCAGATTCTGATAGACCGCCGGTTCTATCGCAAGAAGTACGACGCCCGCAAGACGCTCGAAGAGTTCGGCGCCAGGCTACGGGACGAGACAGACCTCGAATCCCTGAGCGATGACCTGGTAGCCGTGACTCGGGACACGGTTCAGCCCGCGCACGTTTCGTTGTGGCTGCTACCGTCCGAGCGGAGATCCGGGGAGACGGTCGAATGAGCTACCGTGCCGCCTCCCGGCTGGCGTGGTCGTTGTGGGCGATCTCCGTGGCGCTGACCGCGCTGGGCCTCCTTCTACTGGTCCTGAACCTCCGATACCCGAACGCCCCCATTCCCAACTACTGGCTCGGAAACGTGCTGGTCGTGATCGACGTGACCGTGGGCGCCATCGTGGCCTCCCGCCGGCCCGAGAATCCCGTGGGCTGGCTGCTATGCCTCTCCGGCGTGGGTGTCAGCACGAGCACCTTTACCTCCATGTACGCCATCTACGCTCTGCTCGCGCGACCAGGCTCGCTCCCCGCAGGCGAAGTGTCGGCCTGGATCGCTGCCTGGATCCTGCCTATCATTATCGGCCTTCAGGTCTCCTACCTCCTGTTGTTCCCCACAGGACGGCTACCGAGCAGGCGTTGGAGGTGGTTGGCGTGGCTGACAGGGACTTTCGTCCTGGTAGGGGTAATAGACTCTGCGTTCTCTTCGGATGCGTACTTCGGTGCTCTCGGACCGATACGAAATCCGCTCGGGATAGAGGGCTTCACCAACATCTACAAAGCGCTTTTGTACACCATGGCTCCGCTTCTTTACGTCGCGACAGCCTATTCGGTGATCGTGAGACTACGCCGGGCCGTGGGGGTAGAGCGCCACCAGATCAAATGGTTCGCTTACGCTGTCGCGATATACGCCGTAGCCACCACCCTGAACGTCATCACCGTGGCGATAGACGCGCCACGCTGGTTCGAGTGGTCCGCGAACGCGATCTTCACGGCCACGGGCGCAATGATTCCTATCGCTATCGGGATAGCTATTCTTCGCTACCGGCTCTACGACATAGACCGCCTTATCAACCGCACCCTCGTCTACGGTGCGTTGACGATCACGCTCGTTGCAGTCTACTTCGGGGGCGTGACAGCGACCCAGGCACTCTTGCAGGCGTTCACGGGCCAGGAGAAGCTGCCACAACTCGCCATCGTGGCTTCTACACTTGCGATCGCCGCCCTGTTCAACCCCTTGAGGCGGCGCATCCAGGACGCGATAGACAGACGCTTCTACAGGAGCAAGTACGATGCGGCGAAGACGCTGGAGTCGTTCGGGGCGAGGTTGCGCGGCGGGATGGACCCGGACGTGCTGCACGACAAGGTAGTGGAAGTGGTGCAGGAGTCGCTACAGCCGGCGCATGTCAGCTTGTGGCTCAGGGACCCCGAACGCGAGTCCAATGACGCGGGAGATAGCCCATGAGGTTCTTGCGGGTGGCGTGGGTGGTCCTTGCGATCGTCGTTCTCGGGCTCGACGTCGCGGGCATCCCTTACGCCTACTCGAACTACGCCAGCTTGTGTACCCGGGGCGCGGAGGTCTGCTCCGAGGATAGCCTGCTCACCCCGGAGGGCGCGAGGGAACTCGGGGAGATCGGCATCTCCCGAAGCTTCTACGCCGCGTACCAGGGCGTCGGGATCGAGACCGTCTTCACGCTGGTCTGCTTCGCGGTGGCCGCCGTGATCTTCTTGCGCCGCTCGGACGACCGGATGGCGCTGTTCACTTCCTTCGTGCTCCTGATCTTCGGTGGAGCCGGGGCGGCGGGCACGATGCGCGCCCTGGCCGAGGCTTACCCCGCATTCTGGTTCCCGGTTACCCTGCTAGACTATATTTCACAGGTCTGTTTCGGGATATTCTTCTACTTCTTCCCGGACGGGCGGTTCGCGCCGCGTTGGACGCGATGGCTGGCCGTCGCGGCGGCGTTGTTCTTCGTGCCTTACACTTTCTTGCCGTACTCATCCCTGGGTCCCCTGTTCGATGCTCTGTTCTTCGCCTTCATCATCAGCCTGGTGGCCGCGCAAGTCTACCGCTACCAGCGGGTCTCCACGCCGGAGCAACGCCAGCAGACCAAGTGGGTCGTCTTCGGATTCGCGGCGGCGCTGGTGGGGTTCACGGCGGTGGTTTTGATGACGGCCTTCGTGCCGGCGATCCGGGACACCGGCCCGTTGGGGGTGATGGTCTTCTCCACGCTCATCTATGGGTTCTTGGCCCTGACCCCGCTGAGCATCGGCGTGGCGATCCTGCGCTCCCGCCTCTACGACATAGACGTGGTTATCAACCGCGCCCTGGTCTACGGGCTCCTCACCGTAACGCTCGTGCTGATCTACGTCGGCGGCGTAGTCGCCCTGCAATACGTCTTCCGCGCCCTCACCGGAGGGAGCTCCCAACTGGTGGTCGTCGCCTCGACGCTTGCGATAGCCGCCCTGTTCAACCCGCTCAGGCGGCGGGTCCAGGCGGCCATTGATCGTCTGTTCTACCGCCGGAAGTACGACGCGACGAAGATTCTGGAAGCGTACTCGGCCAGGCTGCGCGACGAGACCGATCTGGAGGACCTGACGAGCGACCTGACGGGCGTCGTGCGAGACACGGTGCGCCCGTCCCACGTCTCTTTGTGGCTGAGAGATACGGCGTCCGGCAAGAGACCGGAGGCCGGCAACTGATGGCCGGGCGGTCTTCTGTCCGAGTTCATGCCCGGCTGGCGTGGTTCATCTGCACGCTCTCGGTGGCGCTGATGGCGTCCGCCGTTGTATTCCGGTTCCTTGCGCGCTCGGCGGAGGCCCCCCTGGATCTCGGGACGTGGCAAGTGGCGGCGGGCTACGCTGCCGCCGGCCTCGTGGTGCCGGCGCTGGGAGCTTTGATCTCCTCGCGCCGCCCTGAGAACCCTATCGGTTGGATCTTCTGCGCCATCGGGCTCGCAACCGGCCTGGAGTACGCCGCCGAGGGCTACGCCGTCTACGCCCTGTTCGGTGATGGGAGCGCCGCTCCCGGCGGGGTATGGGCGGCGTGGGCGGCGGATTGGGTGTGGACCTTCAGCATCGGCCTACTGCCGTTCGTGTTTCTGCTCTTCCCGAACGGCCGGCTGCCCTCGCGCCGCTGGCGTCCCGTAGCCTTCTTTGCCGCCGCCTTGTACGTTGCCCTGCCGGTGGGCTACGCGCTGCTGCCAGGTTCGCTGGGATCGTTCCCGTCCATCGAGAATCCAATGGGATACGGTGGAGCCGAAGATGAGATACTGCCCGGCGTAAACCAGGCGCTCGTCTGGATCGCGCTTGTCCTGACCGTGTTGCTCTCGGTCGTCTCCCTCATGTTGCGCTTCCGGCGCGCGGTGGGCGTGGAGCGGCAGCAGATAAAGTGGGTCGCCTACACGGCGGTGCTTCTGATCACCTACGCCCTCGTGGATCTCTTTTTCCAGGACGTCATCACCCCCGTCGCTCCCGTCCTAGACGCCGTGTTCGTCGGAAGCTTCTACGCCGCGATAGCCGTGGCGATTCTGAAACACCGCCTCTACGACATAGACGTAATAATCAATCGCACCCTCGTCTACGGTATTCTGACCGCCACCCTGGCGCTGGTGTATTTTGGAAGTGTCGTGCTGCTGCAAAGAGCCTTCGTGCTCCTTACTGGAGAGACCTCGCAGCTTACCGTCGTCGCCTCGACGCTTGCGATAGCCGCCCTGTTCAACCCGCTCCGGTGGCGTGTCCAGGCGTTCGTGGACCGCCGTTTCTACCGCCGGAAGTACGACGCGAGAAAGACCCTGGAAGAGTTCAGCGCCAGGCTGCGGGACGAGACGGACCTGGGAGCCCTCAACGACGAGCTGGTTGAGGTGGTACGCGACACGGTGCAGCCGGCGCACGTCTCGCTGTGGTTGAGGACGGCGGATCGCACCAGGAACCCCGACTCCCGCGGCGAGCCGGAGGCGAGCGGATGAGCGCGCGTACCGCTGCCTGGCTCGCGTGGTCGCTGGCCGGTCTCTATGTAGCCTTGTTCATCGCTGGTGTCGCGCTCGGCTTCTTGTCTTTGCCTGCCGGAGCCGCGCAATCTTCCGGTACTGCCGGCGACCTGCTGTTATTCGTGCCCTTCACTGCTTTCCCCGTCGTCGGGGCCCTGATCGCCTCCAGGCGCCCCCGAAACCCCATCGGTTGGATCTGCCTGGCCGACGGCTTGATGTGGATGCTCATCATCCTGAGCGAGGAGTACCGCGTCTACGGTCTCGCAAGGCCCGGTTCGGTCCCGTTCCCGGTGACGATCAACGCGCTGATTTACGCGTGGCTTTGGGTGCCCACCGTGGGGCTGCTCGGAGTCTACCTGGTCCTGCTGTTCCCGGACGGGAGGCTGCCATCGAGGAGGTGGAGTCCTATGGCATGGTTCTCCGGGGCGGTGATCTCGTCGCTCAGCGTCATCGTATTCCTTACCCCCGGGCCTCTAGAGGGCCTCGGGGGCTCCCGCAACCCGTTCGGGGTCGAAGGAGTACCCTGGTTGGTGGCCGCAGGGTGGATAGTTCTCCCGCTGCTGCCTCTGTGTATGCTCGTCTCGGCGGTGAGCCTGGTGTTGCGTTTCCGGCGTTCCGCCGGAGAGGTGCGCGAGCAGATAAAGTGGATCGCCTTCGCCGCATCGTTGATG
>Ga0183260_10000300_pt1 | contig 40424 bp, 41 predicted proteins | sample AntDrymUQ4972206_2_FD_129768 | JGI IMG/M metagenome (GOLD analysis project Ga0183260, IMG submission 129768) | Polar desert sand microbial communities from Dry Valleys, Antarctica - metaG UQ497 (22.06) (version 2) (version 2) | ecosystem: Environmental > Terrestrial > Soil > Desert | place... | reverse complement strand
ATCGGAAGCGGGATGAATGAAGACGCCGATATGGGGCCGCTTGTGACTGCCGCCCATCGCGAGAAGGTCGTTGGCTACATCGACAACGGCGTGGCCGACGGCGCACGAATCGTCTGCGACGGCCGAACGCACTCAGCTGCAGAGGACGCCGGGTTTTTTCTTGGCGCCACGCTGTTCGATCAGGTCAAGCCATCGATGCGTATATACCGTGAGGAAATCTTCGGGCCGGTGCTTTGCATCGTGCGCGTTGCGGATCCCGCCGCGGCGCTCGATCTTGTGAATTCTCACGAGTACGGCAACGGTGTGGCCTGCTACACCGGCGACGGCGCCACCGCTCGGGAATTTGCACGCGGTGTGCAAGCGGGCATGGTCGGCATCAACGTTCCGATCCCGGTGCCGATGGCATTCCACTCGTTCGGTGGATGGAAGCGCTCGATGTTCGGCGACCATCACGCCTATGGCGAAGAGGGTATTCGCTTCTACACTCGCTACAAATCGGTGATGCAACGCTGGCCCGATGCGAAGGCCGGCTCTGCAACGTCTGTGGCACGCCAGCAGTTCATGATGCCGCTTAACAAGTAGCGCAGCCCTAGACCTCGCGCAACGAACGCCGATATTGAATCGCTTCTGCAACGTGCGGCGTGGCAAGCTCGGTTGAGTCTGCGAGGTCAGCAATGGTCCGCGATACTTTCAACACTCGGTGGTAGGCGCGCATTGACCAGCCGAGCCTGACCGCCGCAGCATGCAGCAGCTGCTTGACCGCGCCGTCTGCCGCGCACAACTGTTCGATCTCGGCAGGTTGCAAGTGATCATTGAGCTTGCCCTGGCGAGCCAGTGCGCGGTTGTACGCCTTGCGTACCCGCTCGGCGATGAAGCGTGACGGCTCTCCATCGCTTAGCGACACCATCTCCTCTTCAGTAAACGATGACACCTCGACCCGCATGTCGATGCGATCGAGCAGCGGACCTGAGATGCGGTCCTGGTAGCGCGCCACCAGGTCCGGTGTGCAACGGCATACGATCGTCTTGTGGCCGAAGTAGCCGCACGGGCATGGGTTCATCGCGGCGAGCAATTGAAACTTGGCGGGAAATTCCACCTGGCGCGCTGAGCGCGACACGGTGATCTTTCCCGATTCAAGCGGCTGCCTTAACGATTCGAGCACACGTCGCTCGAACTCGGGCAGCTCGTCCAGAAACAGCACGCCGTGGTGCGCGAGCGAAATCTCGCCCGGCTGCGGCGGATTGCCGCCGCCGACCAGCGCCACAGCGCTTGCAGTGTGGTGCGGAGAGCGATAAATACGGGTGGCCCAGCGTTGCGTTGCAAACTGGCCGGCCAGCGACAGCACCGCCGCTGATTCGAGCGCTTCGTCAGTCGTCATCGGCGGCAGGATGCCGGCGAAGCGCTGCGCGAGCATGGTCTTGCCGGTTCCGGGTGGACCCACCAGCAAAGCGCTGTGGCCGCCGGCGGCCGCAATCTCGAGCGCGCGCTTGGCAGCCAGCTGACCCTTGACGTCGAACATGTCAGGGTAAGTCGGCGGCGTCAGGCGCACCATCGCCTGATGCACCTCGATACGGCGCGCGTCTGCTTCACCGGCGTCGGATCGCAGATGTTCAACGACCTGCAGCAAAGTCTTGGCCGGATAGATCGGGACCTCCCCGACCAGCGCGGCTTCGTCAGCGCTGTCGATAGGCACTACGAACCCTCGCGGCGTGGCGCCAGCGCTCAGCGGACTGCCGCTTCGCGTATCGGTATTGCCCTGTGTCACGGCAAACGCCATTGCCAACGTACCGCGCACCGGGCGCAGCTCGCCCGACAGCGACAGCTCTCCCGCGAACTCGTAGCGGTCAAGGACACGCGCCGGCAACTGACCCGTCGCAGCCAGAATGCCCAGCGCAATGGGCAAATCGAAGCGGCCGGACTCTTTCGGCAGGTCGGCGGGCGCCAGATTGACCGTGATGCGGCGCATCGGAAATTCGAATCGACTGTTCTGCAGCGCGGCCCGAACGCGCTCGCGCGCCTCGCGCACTTCGGTGTCCGGCAGCCCGACCAGCGTGAACGAAGGCAGACCATTTGCGAGGTGAACCTCAACCGTGACTTCGGGTGCAGACATTCCCGCCAATCCCCGGCTGCGAACGACGGCAAGAGTCATTGCAGCGATTTCATCGGAGGTGAGCAAGTCCAGGCATGGCGCGCGATTCTATCGGCGCGCGAACGACTGCCAATGCAGGGTGTCGCGTGGGGTTCTGCTGCTATCTAACGCCAGTCCCACCGCGGTGGCGGTAAGTGCACCCCATGCATACCCTATCGGCCTAAACCGATTGCGCGATACATAAAACCGAAGACCTTGGACTAGCTCGACTGGACGAGGAGAAATGACCCGTTTGGCCTGATATTCGAAGGGGATGGCCTCGGGCAACGTGGCACGATACAGTTCACACCCCCGAGCGACCTGCGCGCCTGTGTCAACGTTCTTTCTCGCTGTTGCAGTCTTCGTTACCTTGACCGGACTTTATATCTGGGTGCAAAGGCGCGCGCGCTCGATTCGCGAACAAGCGGAGAAACGCGAGCAGAGCGCGATGGCGTTGATGCTTGCAGGCGGCAAGTCCGATGAAGAACGATCAGAAGAAGATCGCAACGTCGCCTATTCGGTCGAGCGCACCAAGCCGAAAATTGTGGGCCGGTTACTCGAAGACGATCCCGCAGAGAAAGCTGCCGCGGCTGCGCGCCACGCAGCGATGCGCGAAGGCAGCGTTCCAAAGTCACCGGACCTACCGCCGATCGAATACGGCCACACGCAACCGCATCGGGATTCGAAGTCACGCCGCCAATCCTCGCACGGCTCAAAAAATGGCGCCGCCCATCTGACCCCGGCGGAACAGGCCGCAGCGGATCTGGATCCCATTGAGCAGCTGATCTCGCAGATCATGGTGCATGAGCCCGAGCAAAGAAGCGTCTCTCGCTCCGCGCCTGCACCGGCACCGGCATCAGTTGAATCGCACGACAACCGAAAGCGCGATGTGATCTCGCCAAGTGTGCCGTTGCGCGAGTTGGTGCTCGCCTGGTACGAGTCGCGCGGCTATCGTAGATCGCCAGCATCGCCGGCGGTGTGGCCGATCGAATTGGTGTTGCGGCATCGTCAGGATGCTGCGCGCGCCTATGCATTTGTCGTGCAAAACGATCACGTTTCAGTGGACCGCATCACGGCGCTGATCGAGCAGGCGCGAGAAATCGGAATGATGCGTGTTGCTGTGATTGCCGAAGCGGGTTACGAACGTGGCGCAAAGGAAATTGCCAAGCGCCGCAATGTCCGCCTGATCGACCGCACGACAATGGAAGCCGAATTGTCCGAGCTGCAGTTGCCAACCGCCGCGAAGATCATCGCAGTTGCGCAGACCCGCTCGGCCGCAGAGCCGTCGGCAGCCTAACGCTTCACGGCTTCAACGCTGCGTGCCGCCTCGAGCTCGGCTAACTTACGTTCGAGCTCTTCAAGTTTCGCGCGGGTGCGTCCGAGCACTTTGGTTTGAACATCAAACTCTTCGCGCGTGACTAGGTCGAGTCGCGCAAACTGCCGCGTTAAAAGCGCTCTAATGTTTTTTTGCATGTCGGCTGCAGGCGTTCCCTGCATCAACGCCGACAGCCTGTCCTGCAGCTCATCCAAAAACGAAACCTTGTCCATGCCGCGAAATTTAGCCTAATCGCTTGCAGTTTGCCGCTCGCCCTGTAGACGGGCGTGGATGCACTGATGCCGTGCATCTCCACTGTCAAAGCGGTTGATCTGCACCGCGGCGGCGCGGTTTCGCGCTGCAGCAATTGGCATGCATGTTGCGTAACGCCCCTTGACTGCACAACCACCACTGTCAACGAGGGGAAACGACATGAGGAAAACGCTGCTCGCGTGCGCGTGCGCGTGCGCGTTCGCGATTGCGTCCGCGGGATTTTCATCAAGCGTGCTGGCACAAGCCGCCGCTGCGAAACCCGAGCCCGAATTCACGTTCACAGGCAACGCGGGGCTGTTCAGCGATTATCGCTTCCGCGGCTTTACGCAGACCGATTACAAGCCGGCGTTTCAAGGCGGCTTCGATTTCGCGCACAAGTCCGGTTTCTATCTGGGCAACTGGAACTCGAACGTCGAGCAGGCGCTCTTTAACGGCGCGTCGCTCGAGATGGATTTCTACGGCGGCTACAAGACGACCTTCGGCGACTTCGGGCTCGATGTCGGGGTGATCTATTACTACTATCCGGGCACCGGCAAGGTCACGCCCGGAATCGACGCAAAAAACTTCGAGGCGTATATCGGCGGCTCGTACGGACCAGCGTCGCTGAAATACTTTTACTCGTTCACCGATTTCTTCGGCCTGAATTCGAACGATCTCGGTCTGCCGGGCAACGTCGATACCAAAGGCTCGCAGTACGTCGATCTCACCGTGACGCTTCCCTTTGACGGCGGCTGGTCGGTGGTCGGCCACGTCGGCTATCAAAAGATCGAAAACGGCAAGCAAGTCGGCCTGATCGAAAACGACTATTTCGACTACAAGCTTGGGGTCAACTACGATATCGCAGCTTCGGGCTGGATTGTTGGCGCGGCAGTGATCGGCACCAATGAGAAGAGGCTCTTTACCGTCGGGGATTTGTCCGAGGGCGGCGGCAGGACGCGCGCCGTAGTCTCACTTTCGAAGACGTTCTGAGGACAGGGGATCAACTATGAAACTGATCACGGCCGTTATCAAGCCGTTCAAGCTCGACGAGGTGCGTGAAGCGTTGTCCGCCGTTGGCGTGCAAGGCATCACGGTCACCGAAGTCAAAGGCTTCGGAAGGCAAAAGGGTCATACCGAGCTGTATCGGGGCGCCGAGTACGTCGTCGATTTCCTGCCTAAAGTAAAAATTGAGGCTGCAGTGTCCGAGGATATCGTCGAGCGCGCGATCGAAGCGATTGAGGGCTCCGCGCGCACCGGCAAGATCGGCGACGGCAAGGTATTCGTTTTCGATCTCGAGCATGTCGTTCGCATCCGAACCGGCGAAATCGGCGAGGACGCGCTCTAACAACGATGAGGATGACGATGAAGAAACTACTGGTCATGCTCCTCGCGACAGGAGCGTTTGCAATCGGTTCGACGCTGTCGACTGCCGCGATCGCGCAGTACGAAAATCCGAAGCCGGGCGAAGCGGCCAAGGTGGATGCAGCGGCAGCCGCAGCGCCGGCCAAGGCTGAAGCACCCGCCGCAAGTGCCGCTCCGGTCGCTCAAGCACCCGCTGCCCCCGCCGCAGCGCCTGTCGCGGCATCTACCGACACGCCCAAGCCACCCAATATCAACAAAGGCGATACAGCTTTCATGTACGCCGCGACGATGATGGTTGTTCTGATGACGATTCCCGGGCTCGCGTTGTTCTATGGCGGCTTGGTGCGTTCGAAGAACATGCTGTCCGTATTGATGCAGGTGTTCGTGACGTTTGCGCTGATCTCGATCCTGTGGATGATCTACGGCTATTCGCTGGCGTTTACAGGCGGATCGCCTTTCATCGGCGGGCTGTCGAAGATGTTCCTGTCAGGTGTTACGCCGGAATCGGCGGCGGCCACTTTCAGCAAGGACACCTACATTCCCGAGCTGATGTTCGTCGCGTTCCAGTGCACGTTCGCGGCGATCACCTGTGCCCTGATCGTTGGCGCCTACGCAGAGCGAATGAAGTTTTCGGCGGTGCTGTTGTTCATGGTGATCTGGTTCACGTTCAGCTATCTGCCGATGGCGCACATGGTCTGGTACTGGGACGGCCCGGATGCCATCACAGATGCGGCTACGCAGGCGTCGGTGGGTGCATCTGCGGGATGGCTGTGGGCCAAGGGCGCGCTTGACTTCGCTGGCGGCACGGTCGTGCATATCAACGCCGGTGTGGCGGGTCTGGTTGCAGCGTATGTACTCGGCAAGCGTCTTGGATATGGACGCGAGTCGATGGCGCCGCATAACCTGACATTGACGATGGTCGGTGCAGCGTTGCTTTGGGTTGGCTGGTTTGGTTTCAATGCTGGCTCCAACCTCGAGGCGAACGGCGTCGCGGCGCTGGCATTTGCGAATACGTTGTTCGCAACCGCAGCGGCGGTGCTGACCTGGACGTTTGCCGAGTGGATGATCAAGGGCAAGCCCTCGATGCTAGGTGCCGCATCGGGTGCGGTCGCGGGTCTGGTGGCAATTACGCCGGCGTGCGGCTTCGTCGGCCTGATCGGTGGCGTGGTTATCGGCGCGGTAGCGGGGGTTGCGTGCTTCTGGGGTGTCAGTACATTGAAGAAAATGCTCGGCGCAGACGACGCGCTCGATGTGTTCGGCGTGCACGGCGTGGGTGGCATCACTGGCGCGTTGCTGACTGGCGTGTTCGCGGCGCCCTCATTGGGCGGACTCGGCATCTGCAACTACATCACCAACAAGTGTGGTGATGCAGCGGACTTCCCAGGCGTCGGCGCACAGGTGTGGATTCAGCTGCAGGCTGTGCTTACCGCTGTTGTACTTTCGGGAATCGTTTCGTTTGCGGCCTTGCTTATCATCAAGATGATCATGGGCGTGCGCGTTAACGAGGAAGAGGAACGCGAAGGTCTGGATACGACCTATCACGGCGAATCCGCCTACAAGATGTAAGCAAGGAATGTGGGTCACGTGAGGTGCATCATGCATCGCGCTTGACCTCAACGAGGTTGTGTCTCCCTAGCTCGCCGAGCCCATTGCGGCTCATGTACCGAACGTACAGGCGGACTTTCAGGGCACCTCTAGCGAGGTGCCCTTTTTTTTGGCGGCCCTCGCGCTCGGTACTATCCAATGTCGAGGTGGGCCCTGCATGCGAGTCTTCCAATAGCCACCTACCATTTGCTTTAACGATCTTGAGGCGCACATTGCTACGACGTCTTGCCCGGCGCGAGGACCTGGCTGTGACCCAGTCGGAGTTCGCGCTGCTGCAGCGACTGTCGACGCCGCAGAAAATCCAGACCTACCTGAACAGGATCCCGATTAACCATGAGTTAAACGGCGAGACGATTCACTCCGTGCGCTCCGTCATGCGTCATCGACTGGCGCACTGTATCGAGGGCGCGATGTTCGCGGCATGTGCGTTGTGGGTACAGGGCGAGCCACCACTGGTAATGCACCTCGATTGTTCGTTGAGCGACTATCCGCACGTGGTGACTCTGTTTCGTTGCGGTGGCGCCTGGGGCGCAATCTCGAAGACCAACGGCGCGGTGTTGCGGTATCGCGATCCGGTCTACCGCACCCTGCGCGAGATCGCGCTTTCGTATTTCCATGAGTACAGCGATCGGCAAGGCCGTAAAACGTTGCGCAGCTTTTCGGGCGCGTTCGACATGCGTCGTATCGACGCTAACTTATGGGTGGGCAACAGTGCCCATTGCCAGGAAGTGGAAGACCGACTGGCGGGATTGCGCCACTACCCGTTGATTTCAAGACGCCAAGAGCGGCTGCTATCGAGACGCGATCCCTTTGAACGCCGCGCGTCAACCGCGGTTCAATACCCACATCCGGTATCAGCGCGCACGCGAAGTTAGGGCGCCGCGCGAGTTACACTGGCCGGCGTTTTTCCGCTCGCGAGCGCCACGTGTCGCCCTCTGCTCTTCCTCATCTTTTGACTGCGCAATCCGGCCCGCTGCTCGAGCTGGAGCAGCGCATTATTGACTCGCTGCCGGCGATCGAACGATGGTTTCGGCTGCAGTGGCAGGATCTCACGCCTCCGTTTTATGGTTCGGTCGATCTGCGCAATGCCGGATACAAACTTGCGCCGGTCGACATGAATCTGTTCCCAGGCGGCTTCAACAATCTGTCCGAGCAAATGCTTCCCGCTGCGGTGCAGGCTGCTCAAAGTGCGATCGACCGGATCTGTCCGGAGGCGCGCAACCTGCTGTTGATTCCTGAGCGCCACACGCGCAATCAGTTCTATCTGACCAACGTCGCACGGCTTGTGCGCATCCTGCGCCAGACCGGGCTCGAAGTGCGCTTGGGCTCACTCGCCGAAGACATCACGCAGAGCACGCGCATCTCGCTTGATGACGGCGAAGAATTGACGCTTGAGCCGCTGGTGCGCTCCGGCGACAGCCTCGGTGTTGCCGGGTTTCATCCGTGCGCGATTCTGCTCAACAATGATTTGTCGTCCGGCATTCCGTCGATTTTGCGCGGACTCGAAGACCAGATCGTGATGCCGCCACTGCAGGCCGGCTGGGCAGTGCGACGCAAGTCAAACCACTTTGCTGCGTACGATCAGATCGCTAAGGAATTTGCGCAGCTGGTCGACATCGACCCCTGGTTCATCAATCCGTATTTTGGTCGCTGCGGCGAAATCAATTTCCACGAGCGTTCGGGCGAAGATTGCCTGGCGACCAATGTCGATTTTGTGCTGTCGCGCATGCGTGAAAAATACCTCGAGTACAACATCACCGACACCCCGTACGTCGTGGTCAAGGCCGACGCGGGGACATATGGCATGGGCGTGATGACGGTTCGCGATGCCTCCGAAGTGCGCGGCCTGAATCGCAAGCAGCGCAACAAGATGGCGGTGGTCAAGGAGGGCATGGAGGTCACCGAGGTCATCATTCAGGAAGGCGTGCCCACGCGCGAAGAAGTCGATGGCGCGGCGGCCGAACCCGTGGTGTACATGATCGATCGCTATGTCATCGGCGGCTTTTACCGCGTTCATACCGCGCGCGGCCGCGACGAGAATCTGAATGCACCGGGGATGCACTTTGTGCCGCTGGCATTTTCAGAAAGTTGCAATCTGCCCGACTGCGCGGCGCAGGCCGGCGACAGTGCACCCAACCGCTTTTACGCATACGGGGTGATTGCACGGCTCGCGCTGCTCGCTTCCGCGGTCGAGCTTGAAAGCACGGCGTCGCGCGTACTCGAGGTGCCGCCCCCGACAGCGGCGATTGCAGCTGCGATCGCCGGCTGACGGCGTTGACGGGTCGACGCGCATGCCGCTGACCTGGCTGTTCATTGTCGATCCACTCCACGAGCTAAAGGAATACAAAGATTCGACGGTCGCAATGATGCGCGAAGCAGCGCGGCGCGGCCACGTCGTCCACGCGGGTACTCCTGCCGAGCTCTGGTTTGACAGCCATGAAGGACTTGTGCGCATGCAGTCGCACCATCTGCAGATCACGCAGCAGGCGGCGCCGTGGTACCTCGACCAGGGAATCAATGATCATCCGCTGAATTACTACGACGCGGTCTTGATGCGAAAGGATCCGCCGTTCGACGTCGAGTTCCTGAATGCGACCTTGCTGCTGTCGCGCGCCGTGGCACAAGGTGCACGCGTGATCAACGACCCGCAGGCACTGCGCGACCACAATGAAAAACTCGCGGTGCTCGAGTTTCCGCAGTACGCCGTGCCGACGCTGGTGACGCGCAGCGTCCCGGCAATTCGCACGTTCTGGGCCGAGCACGGTGACATCATCGTGAAGCCGATCGATGGGATGGGTGGTGCCGGTGTCTTTCGTCTGCAGCCGGGAGACCTGAACGCCGGTTCGATTCTCGAAGCGGTGACTCAGCAAGGGCATCGCACCGTGATGGCGCAGCGTTTCATTCCTGCGATCAGTGAAGGCGACAAGCGCATCTTGGTGATCGGCGGGGCGCCGGTGCCGTATTGCCTCGCGCGTATTCCGGCGCCGGGTGAGACCCGCGGCAATCTGGCGGCCGGCGGGCATGGACGCGCGCAACGACTGACCGAACACGACGAACGCATTGCGCGCTCGGTCGGGCAGGCGCTGTTGCCTCGCGGTCTGTTGCTGCTGGGACTCGACGTCATCGGTGATCATCTGACCGAGATCAACGTCACCAGCCCGACCTGCTTTGTCGAAATCGAAGGCCAGGCGGGGGTCAATGTCGCCGGCATGTTCGTCGACGAGCTGGAGAGAGCGGTGGCTGCTTGATGGTTGGCATCCTGGTCATCGCGCATGCGCCGCTGGCAAGCGCGCTCGGGCGCTGCGCGGAGCACGTCTACAGCTGCGAGCCGACGGCGCGCCGCGAGCTTCGTGTCCTTGACATCGACGGCACGGTCGACATCGAAGACAGCGTTGTCCAAGCGCGCGAGTTGCTGCGCGAAGTCGATCGCGGTGAAGGTGTCTTGATCCTGACCGACGCTGTCGGTGCGACACCGGGCAATGTCGCAACGCGGTTGGCTGACATCGAGCGGGTCGCAGTCGTTGCCGGCGTCAATCTTCCGATGCTGCTGCGCGCGGTCTGCTACCGCGGCGGTCGTCTGAGCGATGTTGCTGCAAAGGCGTTGGCGGGCGGACAGCAGGGCATGCTGCAAATCAGCCCCGCGGTCAGCAGCGGCCAGCCATGATCACTCGCGATTTCAGAATCAATAACAAACTTGGACTGCACGCGCGGCCGTCGGCGCATCTGACGCAGGTTGCCAGCCGTTTTGAGAGCGAGGTGTTCATCGCGAAAGCCGGACGTCGGGTCAATGCCAAATCAATCATGGGTGTGATGATGCTGGCAGCGGGCCCTGGATCGACGGTCACGGTGGATGCCGATGGCCCCGACGAGCTGAACGCGATCGCTGCGATCGGCGACTTGATTGCTTCGGGTTTCGGCGAAGCGGCCGGCGGCTAGGACGCCGTGTCCGCAGTCATCAGCGTGAACCGTCGCCGGGAATTCCTGGTGGGAAGCGGCGTCACGCGCGGGATTGCCGTGGGACGGGCCCACCTGCTCGCGCCGTCGGAGCTCGACGTTCGTCAGTACACGATTGAGCGGCGCGATGTCGTTCATGAAATCGGGCGCCTGACGACTGCGTTCAATGTAGTGCGCGAAGAGCTCGACGAATTAAAGGCGGGTATTGCGCCGGGCGCGCCGAGCGAGGTGCTTGCCTTTCTCGATTTGCATCGCCTGATACTTGCCGACGCATTGCTCGCCGACGCACCGCGCGATCTGATTCGGGGACGGCTGATCAACGCCGAATGGGCGCTGACGATTCAGCTCGAGGAGCTCGTCAAGCAATTTGATGCCATCGATGATGAATATCTGCGCGAGCGTTCGACCGATGTGCGGCAGGTCGTCGAGCGTGTGGTCAACGCGCTGGCAGGAGGTCGCCCAACGCGAGTGGCGATTACCAAACCGCTGGCGCTCGGTGAGCGGCTGATCCTGATTGCCGAGGATCTTGCGCCGGCGGATGTGCTGCACCTGCGCGGGCGCGCTGACGTCGATCTGGCCGGATTCGTGACCGAGCTTGGCGGTCCGACCTCACACACGGCGATTCTGGCGCGCAGCCTCGGGTTGCCGGCGGTCGTGGGTGCCGAGCGTGCTCGCAGCATCATCGAAGAGGGCGATCTCGTTGTCATCGACGCCGATTTCGATGCGGTGATCGTCAATCCGAGCGATGACGAACTCGAAGCGTTCGGTCGGCGCGTACGCGACGAAGGCGAGCATCGCATCCAGTTGCGCAAACTCAAAGGCCGCATGTCGCGCACCAGGGACGCGATTGCGATCGAGCTGCAGGCCAACATCGAGCTGCCCGAGGACGCCCGCGACGCGCTCGAAGCCGGCGCCGACGGAATCGGGTTGTTCCGATCGGAATTTCTTTTCATGGACCGCGACGAACTGCCAAGTGAGGACGAGCAGTACGCGGCATACGCCACCGTCGCGCGTGTGATGAAAGGCAAGCCGGTCGTCATTCGCACGCTCGACATCGGGGCCGACAAGGTGCTCAACGAGACGGCGCGTGAGAGCCTTGGCATGGGTCGCGGCGCACCGCGGCCCGAGTCCAATCCTGCGTTGGGTCTGCGCGCGATTCGTTATTGCCTCGCTTATCCGGAATTGTTCTTGACTCAGCTGCGTGCCATTTTGCGTGCGTCCGAAGTGGGCACCGTACGGATTCTGATCCCGATGCTTGCCCACATGCATGAAGTCGAGCAGGCGCTGAGCTTCGTCGGTCGCGCAAAGGAGCAACTGCGCGAACGTAAGCAAAAGTTCGATGGCCGAATTCAAATCGGCGGCATGGTCGAGGTACCGGCAGCCGCGTTATCCGTCCCGCAATTTGTCGGGCGCTTGAAATTTCTGTCGATCGGAACCAACGATCTGATTCAGTACACGCTTGCGATTGATCGCGCCGATTCAAGTGTCGCGCATTTGTATGACCATCTGCATCCCGCAGTGCTGCGCCTGATCTCGCAAACGATCAAGGGATGCATCAAGGCGAGAGTGCCGGTGTCCGTCTGCGGTGAGCTAGCCGGTGAACTCGAGATGACCGAGCTGCTGCTCGGCATGGGACTGCGGCAGTTTTCGATGCACCCCTCGCAGATCCTGCTGGTCAAGGAAAGACTGTTTGAGCTTTCGACCAAGGATGCGGGGCGCCTCGCCGCACGTGTGCTGCGCGAATCAGACCCGATAAAAATCAAGGCGGCGTTGGTCCGCTCGAGCCGCGCTAAAGTTGCCTAGCCTTCTGTACCGCGCGCCAGGTGCCCGGCCCAGGCATCGTCAGAAGGGACCCTTTTCAAGCCAGCGCTCGACCTGCGGCAGGCGATCGTTCCCCCAGAAGAGCTCCCCATCGACAACGATCGCAGGTGCGCCGAAAACGCCCGCGGCAATTGCCCGGTCCACCTCCGATTTAAGGCGCTCCTTGGTTTCGAGCTGTTGCACGCCCGCCGCAAACTCGCCAGGGTCGATCCCAACTTCGCGTGCGATATCGCCGACAACGGCCGCATCCGAAATGTCGCGATCATCGACAAAGAATGCGCGGTACACGGCGTGTATGAACGGCACGGCGAGCTTGGGCTGGTGTTGCTGCAGCCACACCACGCCGCGCTTGGCGGCCAAGCTCGCGATCGGAAAGCGGCTCGGCTGCTGATAAGGCACGCTGGCGCAATACGCGGAGCGTGCAAAGTCGCGCACCGAGTAGCGCGCCTTGGGCGCATAGAGCTCGGTCAGCGGGGCGCTACCGGCAACCTTGAATACGGCACCCAGCAATATCGGCTTGTAGTGCACCGTTCGGCCGAAGCGCGCCGCCAGATCTTCAATCTGCTCGGACGCGATGTAGGAATACGGCGAAGAGAAGTCGAAGTAGAACTCGATTGGCGTGGGCATCGTTTAGCGTTTTACGTTAGTTGATGGCAGCGTGATGCATGCGCGTGCGATACATCATCTGGACTTTGCCGCGCTTGGCGTGCCCGTCGAACAGCTCGTTCAAAGCCTGCAGCATCGCCGGGTATTGAGCTTCTTGCGGCGCGGGCAGATAAGAAGCGGAAGCGGCAAGTGCAAGCAGGTCATCGCGTTCGAGGTCGCGTGGATTGTCGAATGTGGCGACCTTGGGCACTGCCGGAGCAAAGAACTGCGCGATCGCTTTCTCGTCAACGTGCCGATGAATCAGCTTCGCATAATCGGCTCCATGCGCGCGCAGTAGTGCTTCATAGCCCGCAAGAAAGGGGCTGCCGATTGACTGGCGATCGTTCCAGATCAACGCTGCCGCGCCGCCCGGCCGCACAATGCGGCGCGCTTCGCGTGCTGCACGCGCGACGTCGAACCAATGAAACGCTTGCCCGGCGATCACAAGATCGGCGACGGCGTTCGGAAGCGAAGTTTCTTCCGCTGTGCCGCCGACACTGCGATAACCGACAAACGTGCGCAGTTGTTGGTCGCCAGCTTCGCGCATCGCTGCGTTGGGCTCGACGCCTATCACCGTGTACCCACCGCGCAGGAACGGTTCGGCCGATAACCCGGTACCGACACCGATGTCAACCACCGTCATGCCAGACTTCAGCACGCCCTCGTGTTCGAGATGCTCAACGATGGCGGCTGGATATGACGGACGGCCCCGCACGTAAGCATCGGCGCGGTCGCTGAAGCGCTCGGTTGCCGACATATTCGTCATTAGCTTGTTGGTTATCAAGAATTACACTGGGCCGAGGGTTCGTTCGGCTTACTCGGCCAGCTTGCCGCTGCTGCGGTAAGAAAGCCACGTAACCCGGCGTTTCAGCACGACTCCCACGATCGCGCCGCTGACGAGCACCGCCAGCACCAACGGACCGCCGCCGATAGCCGCGGTCAGTAACGCTACATCCCGTACGCATCCGAGCACCCGATAACCCGGGCACCACAGCGTGCTGGTGTAAGTCACGACCGCAAGCCAGGTCAGCAAGGCGACGGTCAAGGCGCGCGCTAGCGACTGCTTGATGCCTTTGATATCGCTTGAAGCCCGGCGATACAGAAACAACGCAAACAGCATTGCAAACAAACCGGGAACGATGACGAACACCCACACGGGCACGCCGACCTCGCCCGCAAAGTTGCGCATGACGACTTCGACGGCACCGGCTGCAAGCCAGTTGCAGATTCCAAATACAAGCATCGCGAACACCGCTAGAGGCATCTTAGATCTCGCTCAGCGATTACGCTTCACGGCGGGCGGTCACTTCGATTTCGATCTTAATGCGCGCGTCGATCAGACTGCACACGATCGCGGTCGCGGCCGGACGGGCGCGCGCGAAATACTGGCCGAAAAGCGGTGCCAGCGTGTCGAACGAGCTGCGGTCGGTCAGGTAGTAATGAACGCGGACGACGTCATCCAGCGTGCAACCGGCCTCGACCAGCGCCGCAGTAATGTTTCGAAAACACTGATGCGCCTGCGCGCAGACGTCGTCGTCGATCGTCATTGCCGTGTAGTCGAACCCCGTCGTTCCGGAAACATGCACGAACCGGCCGTCGATCACGGCGCGACTGTAGCCCGCTGTCGCCTCAAAAGACGAGCCAGACGAAATCCGGCGTCGTTGATCTACACCCGCTACCACGACAGCTGCTCGCCGTTGTAGTTGATGAACTTTCCGTTGGAAGAGTCATTGGCCGCTGCCAGGATTCGCCGCATGCCCGACACGCTTGTCTGCACATCGATGTCAGCACTGCCGCCACCCATGTCGGTCCGGACCCAGCCGGGATGAAAGGCAATGCAGGTGACGCCCTGCGGCCCAAGTTCCAGGCTCGCGGCCTTCAACGCGGAATTGAGCGCCGCCTTGCTTGCGCGGTACAGCCAGCTTGCGGTACTGGTCATCAGAGAAACCGAGCCCATTTTGCTGGAAACCACTGCGAGCTTGCCACGTCCCGCAATCAGCGCAGGAGACAGTGCCGGGATCAACTGCATCGGCGCCCTCACATTCGTATGCATCACGGCGTCAAAATCGAGCCCACCTGGCGCGCGAAGCGCGCTGCCGCGCGGTCCCGCCACGCCGGCATTGATAATCGCAATATCGATCGTTTCGCTCGCCATCGTTTCACCAAACTCGACCACTGCGCCCTCGTCAAGCATATCCAGCACGATCGGCTTCGCGCCAAGCGCACGCAACGTTTCCCCTGCTTCAGGTTTGCGATGTGTTGCAATAATGCGATGACCCTCGGCGGCGTATTGCCGCGCGAATTCCATCCCGATTCCGCGCGAAGCACCCACAATCAGAACGGTCGCCATAGTTCTACCGCTCTGCGTGCGTAAGACGGACGGCGAGCGCGGCGAACAGCGCGCCACCGATTGCGTTCAGGGCACGGCGTGCCAGCGGCGCGGTCGTAAGGTTCCGAACGCGATGCACAACCGCGACGACTACGATCAAAAAAATGGCGCCGCCGACGATAAAAACCGCGCCGAGAAAAAGGAATGCAAGCGGCTTGTTGACCGCATCTATCGAGATAAATTGCGGCAGCAAAGCAATGAAAAACAATGCGACCTTCGGATTGAGCACATTGGTCAAAAATCCCTGCACGAAAACGCGTTGCAACGATGGCGCGCTTAAGTTTCCTTTCACCGCGCCAGATGCGGGCGCGGAATCGCACGCGGCGGCACGGAACATGCCCCACGCCAGCCAGATCAGATACGCAGCGCCCAGCCATTTGATGACGGTAAATGCGGATGCCGACGCCTGCAGGATTGCAGCGAGTCCAACCGCAGCGCCCAGTGTGTGCACGATGCATCCACTGGAAATTCCAAGCGCGGCGGCCACGCCCCGACGCCAGCCGTATTGCAGCGTGCGGCTAACGGTAAATAGCATGTCAACACCCGGCGTTGCGTTCAGCACCAGTGCGGTGCCAATGAAGAGCGGCAAATCATGTGTTCCAAACATGGCTAGATCAGCTCGATTGCCATTGCGGTGGCTTCCCCACCGCCGATGCACAACGCCGCGATACCGCGTTTGCCGCCCGTTTTTCTAAGCGCACCCAGCAGAGTTGTGACAATGCGCGCGCCCGATGCACCGATGGGATGCCCCAGCGCGCAGGCGCCGCCGTGAACGTTGACCTTTTGGTGCGGTAGCTTCAGCTCGTGCATCGCGGCCAGCGTGACCGCGGCAAACGCTTCATTGATTTCCCACAGATCGACATCATTCGGTGCCCAACCCGTTTTCTTCAGCAACTTGTCGATCGCTCCAATTGGCGCAGTCGCAAACCATTCGGGCGCGGCGGCATGAATTGCATGTGCAACGACGCGCGCGATCGGTTTCGCTGCGCCGTTTTGTGCGGTCGAGTTGCGCATCAATACCAGCGCCGACGCGCCGTCTGAGATCGATGATGCATTGGCTGCGGTAATTGTGCCGTCCTTCTTGAAGGCTGCCTTCAGTCCGCGAATCTTCTCGAGCTTCGCCTTGAACGGCTGCTCATCTCGGCTTACCTGCAGATCTGTTCCTTTGTTTGAAACCGTCACCGGAGCGATCTCCCAGGCAAAGCTTCCATCGGAATTGGCCTTAATGGCGCGTTCGGTGGAGGCGATGGCAAAGTCGTCCTGCTGTTCGCGCGTAAAGCAATACTTTGCAACGCAGTCTTCGGCAAAGACACCCATCGCCTTGCCGCGCTGATACGCATCCTCAAGCCCGTCGAGCGCCATGTGGTCGAACATCGTGGACGCGCCGTAGCGAAACCCCTTACGCGAGTTAACCAGCAAGTGCGGCGCGTTGGTCATGCTCTCCATGCCTCCCGCCACGATAACGTCCGCGCTGCCCGCAATCAGCATGTCGTGCGCAAACATCATCGCGCGCATTCCAGACCCACACATCTTGGATAGTGTGACGGCGCCCACCGAGTCGGGCAACCCTGCGCCCAGCACCGCTTGACGTGCCGGTGCCTGACCCTGGCCCGCCATCAGGCAGCAGCCCATCAGCGCCTCGTCGACCGCATCGCCGGCAATGCCCGCGCGCTCCACCGCCGCTTTGATCGCTACCGCGCCGAGCTGATGCGCTTGAAGCGAGGCGAAATCCCCGAGCAGCCCGCCGATGGGAGTGCGGGCGGCCGACACGATGACGATGGGGTCGTTCATGGTTTTCTACCTGATCAGGTGATCGATGCGGCTTGCCGGGTACTGGGGTCTGGAAAGCGGACGTCGAATCGTAATGCCTGGGCGTATGGAAAAACGCTCTCCAGCTGGCCAGCCTCAATTCTTTGCTTGCGTGCATTCCAGAATGCCGGCGTCAGCAAATCTGCATGGTGGCGATTAAACGCTGCGCGGATGCGATCATCCGCCAGTAAAAATGCACCCCATTTTTCGGGAAACATGTCATGCGGGCCGACCGAGTACCAGGCTTCGCTCGACATTTCGTCTTCGTCGTTGCGAGCCTCCGGCACGTAGCGGAATTGGCATGCCGTCATGTACTCGATCTCGTCGTAGTCGTAAAACACAACGCGATCGAGGCGCGTGACACCAAAATTTTTGTACAGCATGTCGCCTGGAAAAATATCGGCGGCGGCTAATTCCTTGATCGCATTGCCGTACTCGAACATCGCATGCTCGAGCTCCGCATCGGTGGCATGCATCAGGTAGATGTTGAGCGGCGTCAAGCGGCGCTCGATGTAGACATGCTGGATCAGCACGGTTTCATTGTCGACCTCGACGATGCTCGAGCAGTCTGCGAGCAGCTCGCGCAGCAGCGGCGCGGAAAAGCGCGAGCGCGGCAGCGTGACCTGCGAGTATTCCCACGTGTCTGCCATGCGTCCGACCCTGTCGTGCAGCTTGACCAGCTGATACTTGCCCATTACCTGCGCGCGATCAGTGTCCTTGGGGTGCGGGATCACATCCCTGATCAGCTTGAATACGTACGGGTACGACGGCAGCGTGAATACCACCATGACCAGACCCTTGATGCCTGGTGCTGTGACAAATCGATCGTTGGAATGTTTTAGGTGATGCAGGAAGTCGCGGTAAAAAAGTGTCTTGCCCTGTTTTGCGAGACCCACGCTGGTGTAGATCTCGGAGCTCGGCTTGCCCGGCAGGATCGAGCGCAGAAAATCGACATAGGCTGCAGGCGCTTCCATGTCGACCAGGAAGTACGCGTGCGTAAATGAGAAGAGCACGGCCATCAGGTCGTGCGTGAACAAAGCCGTGTCCATATAAACCAAGCCGCGGGCGTTGCGCAGGATCGGCACGGCAACCGGCGTGATGCGTGTGCCGTTTATAACGCGGCCGACGATATACGCGCCCTTGTTGCGGAAAAACAGGTTCGACAGAACCTGAATCTGAAAGTCCGGCTCAATGTGCCACGGTCGGTTGAACGCTACGCCGTTGCGATGCGCATCGATCACCGCCCGCACCACGCGCTCGATGTCGCGCTCGACGTCATCCCATGGGCACGCCAAACCGAAGTCGATGATGATCCTGCGCAGGACGCGTTTTAGGCCGTCCGCTGCAGGGTAGTAGCTGCGGTAGGACGGCGGGTCCGAATCCATGTACTCGGTCGCAACGCCGGGACGCACGAAGATAAACCGGTTGTGAAAATAGTCGCGATGCAAAAGCTTGGTACAGACAGAGTTAAAGAAAGTCTCGGCGCATTCAGGCTGCCGATGCTCGGCAAGCAGGCTCACAAAATTCTGCTTGGCCGCCTGCCAGAGTGCGTCTCGCTCGCCTTCTGTCAATGAGTCGAGATCGAAGTCGCGCTCGATAATCGTGACTGCTTCGACGACTCGAAGATCATAAAAGTCGATTCTCTCCCGCGCGCGCTGGCGCAGTGCCTTCCAGTCACCGTTTTCATACAGGGCTTTCGCCTGCTGCGCCACGTATCTGAATCGACGATAGTGATTGTCAAATCCGTCCAGGATCGAGCGCGCGATCGCCGCCGGCGATGGCATTGAACGATCAAACTTGATCGCCTCGACCGCACCTTCGCTGGAAATCACTGCGCTAATTCGCGCTATGGCGTGGCGTCAACGCGAGCCACACTGCAAGCACGCCGAAGGCGCTGCCCAGAAACCAACGCTGCAGTTGCAGCCATAAAGGCCGGCGCGCAAACCACGCCGCCAGCAGGCCCGCGACAGTCACCAGTGAAATGTCCATCAACGCGGCGGTACTGACCTGGATTGCAGCAAGCAACAGACTCTGTTGCAGCACAGGGCCACTGGTTGGATCGACAAACTGCGGGAACAGCGACAGATAAAACACCGCAACTTTCGGATTCACGACCGCGGCGACAAACGCCTGACGCAGCAATACACGATCGCGCACCGGTTCGAGCGGTTGCGGTGCGAACGTGAAGCCCGCACCGCGAACGGTCGCATACGCCAGCCACAGCAAATAGGCGGCGCCTGCCAGCTTGATGGCGTCGAATGCGAAGGGCACCGCGAGCAGCACGACCGTAAGCCCAAAAGCCGCAAAAATGGCATGCATCGAGAGCCCGGCAGCCACTCCGAACATCGAGAAGTAACCGGCGCGCCGCCCCTGCGCCAGCGTGCGCGAAATAAGAAACAGCCATACCGGTCCCGGGGTCGCGGCGAGCATCAGCGATGCGAGGGTGAAAAGAGCGAGTTTGTCAGTCGTCAGGCCCAACATGCGCGAAGATCCTTTCAAAGCGTTGTTCAAGCACGGTGGGGCCCCACGCAGTTGTTGGCTGCTCGTCGGTCAACACGAATGTGTGTCGTTCGTATAACCGGCGCGCGGCCTCGAGACCGGCAAAGGTGTGAAGATGAACGCGCGCAAAGCGGGTGCTGCAGAACTTCAGTGCCTCAGACAGCAGTCGGTCACCCAATCCGCGCGTGCGCAAACGGTCGCTGACGATAAACCAGCGTACCTGCGCATCATCGGGAGAGCCTGCGCCGTCAATCACGATCGATCCTTGCACGGCGCCGTCATCGACCAGCAGCCATATTCCGTCTTGAGATGGGTTGTAACGGCTCAGAAATGCGCCGATATCGTGCATCCGCCCGGCTTCGAACGTTGCGCCGAAGTTGTGATTCCGCGCGTAGTACGACGTCTGCAACGCGCAGCTCTGCGCCAGCCCGCCGGGAACGTAACCCTGAAGCACGCGGGGGCCGCAGTCGACAGGTCTAAGCGCTTGCTCAAACGGATAAAGCAACTCGAATCGCTCGAGCGCGACATCGGCATGGTCGCTCATTGTCTGCCCAAGTGACTTGCACTCACGACTGAAAAATTGCCAGTGACCCCGCTTCCAGTCGTCCAGCGTCCGATCGCCTTCACCTTCATCCCAGGCGAATGCTGCATCGACATCGCAAAACTTTCGCCGCTCGAGCTGAGTAGTGCGAATGACGGCGCGCGGCGCACCATCAAACTCCGTCACAACGCTGTAACCACTGGGCACCGCCGCTGTTTCCGGACGCGCATCGGCGATCCACCCAAGCCCCGCGGTCGCTCGCTTCGGTCCGAACAGGACCAGCTCCACCAGTTCATGCGAGCTCGGGACCGTCACCGAAGTACCACACCTGGTAAGGCGTGTTCTCCGGCAGCTTCGAAGCCTCGCAGTACGCCGACCAGAAATCGGCAACCCGCGCTCGGTCAGCGCCTTTGTCGGGCGAGGATATATCGGCCATTGGCTAGTCGAATGCAAGGGCCTGCAAGGCAACGTGCGCTCGCGCCAAACTACATCGTCTCCGCAAACAGCTCGCGCCCGATCAGCATTCGGCGGATTTCGCTGGTCCCGGCGCCGATCTCGTACAGCTTCGCATCGCGCCACAAACGGCCGGTCGGAAATTCGTTTACGTAGCCGTTGCCGCCGAGTGCCTGGATCGCTTCACCGGCCATCCATGTCGCCTTCTCGGCTGAATAGAGAATCGCGCCTGCCGCATCCTTCCGCAAGCTGCGCATTGTTTCGCTCGTTGACCGATCGCACGCTCGGCCCACCTCGTACACATACGCGCGGCATGCCATCATCGTCGTGTACATGTCGGCGAGCTTGCCCTGCATCAATTGAAATTCGCCGATCGATTGCCCGAATTGCTTACGTTCGTGCACGTAGGGCAGCACCACGTCCATGCACGCCGCCATGATGCCGAGCGGGCCACCCGACAAAACTGCGCGCTCGAAGTCGAGGCCCGACATCAGAACCCGCGCACCGCCGCCTTCTTCGCCCAGAATGTTCTCCAACGGTACTTCCACGTTGTCGAACACCAGTTCGCCGGTGTGCGAACCGCGCATCCCGAGCTTGTCCAGTTTCTGCGCGACCGAAAATCCGCGCATGCTCTTTTCAACGATGAATGCGGTCATGCCGCGCGCGCCCATCTGCGGATCGGTCTTCGCGTAGACCACCAGCACATCGCAGTCGGGACCATTGGTGATCCACATCTTGGTGCCGTTCAGCACGTAGTGACCGTCCTTTGCGTCGGCACGCAAGCGCATGCTGACGACGTCCGATCCCGCGTTCGATTCGCTCATTGCCAGCGCGCCGACGTGTTCGCCGCTGACGAGCTTGGGAAGATATTTATTTCTTTGCTGCGGATTACCGTTGCGGCGAATCTGGTTGACGCACAGGTTGGAGTGGGCGCCGTAGGACAAGCCAACCGACGCGCTGGCGCGCGAGATTTCCTCCATCGCAACGATGTGGGCTAGATACCCAAGCCCCGATCCGCCGTGATCTTCCTCAACCGTAATGCCGAGTACGCCGAGCGCGCCCATTTTGGCCCAGAGATCCATCGGAAACTGATCGGTCCGGTCGATCTCCGTAGCGCGCGGTGCAATCTCGCGCTGGGCAAAATCGTGCACCGCCGAACGTAGCGCATCGATATCCTCGCCGAGTTGAAAAGCAAGGCCGGGTTGTTGCATTTCAGGGGGCTTCACGGCCGTCGGACAAACGTAGCGCGCCACGCACCAAGCGATAGAAGACCCATAGCCACACGACCACCAATGCAAGACCGCCGAGCGTGCCGGCGCCGATCAGCTCCCAGGGGATATTGAAGTATTGTCCGGAGTGCACCGCCGATTCAATTTCGATCGCATTCGGAACGATCACTACGAGCATTGCTGCAATGATCACCGACCAGACGACCAGCCACCACCAGAACGTGTTGATCAACCAGCGATAGTGCGAAGACAAAAGTGGCGGCACGTCGTCACGTTTGACGTACGCGATCACAAGACCAAACAGCGTTGGCCAAAGCATGAAAAGGCCGAGCCCGTAAAGTCCGTAGGTCGCACCAACCAGGGTGAAGTTGCGCGACGACGGCACCGCTTCGCTAACGTTTACCGAACTCATTGTTGGCCACCTGATCGCGAAACGCTGATGTTAACGCCGCGCTGTACCCTTGCACGATGACAGCCTGCCCCGTGCCCGACAGCGCTCGCGCGATCCTGAAGCACACCTTTGGTTACGACGAGTTTCGCGGCTTTCAGGCGGATGTGATCGACCATGTGGTTGCCGGCGGCGACGCGTTGGTCCTGATGCCTACGGGCGGCGGCAAATCATTGACCTACCAGATTCCGGCGATGATCCGGCGTGGTCTGGGAGTGGTCGTATCGCCGCTGATTGCGTTGATGCAGAACCAGGTGATGGCGCTTGCCGAAGCGGGAGTGCGCGCGGCGTTCCTTAACTCGAGCCTTTCGTCCGCGGAAGCTGGCGCCGTCGAACGACAGATGCGCGCGGGGCAGCTCGACATCGTCTATGTCGCTCCAGAGCGGCTCACGGGCGAACGCTGTTTGCGGCTGCTGGCGGATATCGAGCAGGGTCCGGGGCTCGCGTTGTTTGCGATCGACGAGGCCCATTGCGTTTCGCAATGGGGTCACGATTTCCGGCCCGAATACGGACAGCTTGCGATCCTGCGCGAGCGATTTGAAAACGTGCCGCGAATCGCGCTGACGGCAACTGCGGACGTGCAAACACGCAATGAAATTGCCGAGCGTCTGTTGCTCGATCCGCGTTTGTTCTTGGCGAGTTTTGATCGCCCCAATATTCGATACCGCATTGTCGAGAAGCGTGATCCCCGCGAACAATTGTTGCGTTTCATCCGCGACGAGCATCCAAGCGATGCAGGCATCGTCTATTGCCTGGCGCGCAATACGGTCGACGAGGTCGCTGAGTTTTTGCGCGGCAACGGCGTGGCTGCGCTGCCGTATCACGCCGGGATGGACGCTGCCGCGCGTGCGGCGAACCAGAATGCTTTCTTGCTGGAGGACGGGCGCGTGATGGTGGCGACGATCGCCTTCGGCATGGGAATTGATAAGCCCGACGTGAGATTCGTTGCGCACCTTGACATGCCGAAAAGCATTGAAGGCTACTTTCAGGAAACCGGGCGTGCGGGACGTGACGGCGCGCCGGCCGACGCGTGGATGACGTATGGCCTGGCCGACGTCGTGCAGCAGCGCCGGCTGATCGAGATGTCGGAAGCCGACGCTGTTTACAAGCGCCTGTCGGGCGCCAAGCTTGATTCGATGCTCGGCCTGGCTGAAGCTGCCGATTGCCGTCGGGCGCGGCTGCTTGCTTACTTCGATGAAGTCGGCGCCTCGTGCAGTAACTGCGACAACTGCCTGACTCCGCCTCAGCGTGTCGATGCAACCGAAGCCGCGCGCAAGATGCTGTCGTGCATTTATCGCTGCGAGCGCGGCAGTGGGTTCGGGTTCGCGGCGACCCATGTCATCGATGTACTGCGAGGCAAGGCGACCGAGAAGGTGGCGAAGTTCGGACACGATCGGCTGTCGACGTTCGGCATCGGGACCGACTTGACCGAAGCCCAGTGGCGTTTGCTGCTGCGGCATCTGGTTGCACAGCATATCGTCGAGGTCGACTCGTCAACCTTCAACGTGCTGCGTCTGACCGAATCGAGTCGCGCGGTGCTGCGTGGCGAACGCACGATTGAGCTGCGGCAGCAGAACGTCGAGCCACGCCGGAGGCCCACCAGGCAGCGCGCGGTGGAAACGCACGGCGACGACCCGCTATTCGAAAAGCTGCGTGCGTGGCGCGCCAGTGTGGCCAAGGAGCACGGTGTCCCGGCCTTCGTCGTGTTTCATGATGGAACACTGCGATCGATCACGCAGATCAAGCCGCGATCGTTGATCGAACTCAGCATGATTTCCGGTGTGGGTGAAAAAAAGCTCGCCAGCTACGGGCAGGGCCTGTTGAACTTGCTGTCCTCTGACAGCCGAGTTGCTTCGTGAATCCCGGCGAGCACGAGCTTGACTATCCGTACGCCGAACTGCCGGCGATCGGCACTTGGCTCACGCTGCGTCCAGGCGTTCACTGGGTCCGCATGCCGTTGCCGTTTGCACTCGACCACATCAATCTATGGGTGCTCGACGACGAAATCGACGGACGGTCGGGATACACGCTGATTGATTGCGGCATTACCAGCGAAGCGACTCAGTCGGCCTGGGAACAACTGTTCGACGGAGTGTTTGCCGGCAAGCCGCTGTTGCGCGTGATCTGCACACATTTTCATCCCGACCATTTCGGCCTGGCGCATTGGTTGACGGTCGGTGGCGCGCGGCGGCGCTGGTCGGTGCCGCTATGGATGACCGCGACCGAATATGCGTTTGGCCGCTATTTGTCGGCCGGCGGTGGCGACAACATCAGTGGAGAGACGGCGGCACGACACTTCGCCCGCAACGGCATGAGCAACGAAGCGGCGTTGCTGCAGGTTCGCGCCCGCGGTTCAAGCTATTACCCTGGCTTTGTCCCCGCGGTGCCGCCGCACTTTCATCGTATCTACGAAGGCGATGAATTCGGCATCGGGCCGTCGCGCGCGCGCCGCGTGTTTCGCGTGATGGTCGGTTACGGCCACGCGCCTGAGCACGCGTCGCTGTACTGCGCCGACGATCGTCTGCTGGTTGCCGGCGATATGGTGTTGCCGCGCATTTCGACCAATGTCAGCGTGTTCGATCTCGAGCCCGACGCCGATCCTCTGCCGCGCTATCTGCGTTCGCTTGATCGACTTTTGATGCTGCCTGCTGACACCTTGGTACTGCCGTCACACGGCAAGCCGTTTATCGGACTGCATCAGCGTATTGGGCAGCAACACCGGCATCACGCGGCTCGCCTTGACGAAGTGCTCGAGGCATGCGCGACGCCGCAGAGCGCGGCGAGCGTGGTACCCGTGTTGTTCAAGCGCGCGCTTGACGCGCATCAAATGACCTTTGCGCTGGGCGAAGCGCTCGCGCACCTGCACGCACTCTGGTACGACGAAAAGGTCGAGCGGCGCGACGAGGGCGGCGTTTATCGTTTCAGCGCGGCTTCATAGCTGCGACGAAAACAGTCCGGCCGCACGCTCCTTGAGCTTCTCGTGCCACGGCCGCGCTTCCCATTGCTCATACGTGATGCGGCGCGCCCTTTTTAGATCCGTCTCGAACGTCTCGAACTGAAGGCGTGCGAAGTCAGCGTCATAGACGTTTAAATTAGCTTCGTCGTTCAGCCGAAACGAGCGGGCGTCAAAGTTAGTTGATCCGACCGATGACCAGAGTCCGTCGACGATCAGCAGCTTCACGTGATACATCGTGGGCTCGTATTCGTGAATCAGCGCGCCGGCTTGTAACAAGGGTCCCCAGCTGGCACGCGACGCATTGCGAACGAAATGCGTGTCGGTGTGCTTGCCGGGCAGAATTAACCGCACCCGCACGCCACGTTTCATTGCGCTGACCAGCGCTTCGCTGGTAATTTGATCGGGCACGAAGTACGCCATTGCAAGATCGATGGTCTTGGTCGCAGCCGCAATCGATAGCAGGTACATCAGGTGCACGCTCTCCGAGCCGCCCCGGCTCGAACTTTGAAACACCTGGGCGAACATCGGGCCTTCAGTTTTTAGTGGCGGGAAAAATGGGTCGCCGTGTAATACGGCACCGCTCACCTTGGTCCAGTTGTCCATGAACGCGGCCTGCATTTGCGCGACCGCAGGACCTTCGAGCCGATAGTGGTTGTCGCGCCAGTGATCGGGGTCCTGCGCGTTCCCGGTCCAGTTATCGGCGATACCGACACCGCCGGTAAAGCCAACTCTGCCGTCAACGATCAGCAGCTTGCGGTGCGTGCGATTGTTGACGCGCCCCAGGTCGTACCAGCGCAGCGGTCGATACTGGCGAAAGTCAACGCCGGCCTGTTTCATTGTCTCGATCGAATCGCTGTCCATCTTCTGGCTGCCTAGCCAGTCGACGAGCACGTTGACTTTGACGCCGGCGCGCGACTTCTCCGCCAACGCCTCCGCGAACCGCTTGCCGATCTCGCCCGACCAGTAGATATACGTTTCGAAATCGATCGTGCGCTGAGCGCCTTTGATCGCGTTAAGCATCGAAGGAAAAATTTGGTCGCCGTTGAGCAACGTCGTGACGCGATTGCCATCGAGCAGTGGCGGCCCCAGCAGCATGCTCATCGAACGCAGAAACTGCTGATCGGATACCGGATAGAGATGCGACGGCCGCACGTCGATCTTTTTCTCGGCGCGCAAGTTCAGCAGCACCAGCGTTGCGAGCGCGGTCAGTACGACTGCCGCGACGATCGGGAAGATAAGTCGTTTCGATTTCATTGCGGGCGGAGGATAGCGGTAATGTCGGTGGCACCATGCAAGAATTCGGACCCAATGAGCAGGGATTCGCAATGACCGACGGCAAGGGCGACACGCGCCTGACGCATGGTGGCCGGGCGTCAGTAGCCGATCACGATTTCGTCAATCCGCCGATCGTGCGCGGTTCGACGGTGCTTCACTCGAGCGTGGCAGATATGAGAGAGCGGTCGCGCCGCTATCGCAGCGACGAGCCGGGGCCGGTTAACTACGGCCTGTACGGCACTGCAACGCATCACGCATTCTTCGACCTGTTGAGCGAGCTCGAAGGCGGGTATCGAAGCTGGGCGGTTCCATCGGGGTTAACTGCGTGCACGATCGCAATGCTTGCATTCCTGCGTGCCGGCGATCACATTCTTGTGACCGATTCGGCGTACGGACCGACGCGACGCTTTTGCATCGACATGTTGCCGCGCTATGGCGTGCAATGCTCGTTCTATGCGCCGACAGCGGGCAACGAGCTTGAATCGATGTTCCGCCCAAACACAAAGGTGCTCTGGCTCGAGACGCCGGGTTCATTGACGTTCGAAATGCAGGATGTGCCCCGACTGGCGGCGCTTGCGCGTGCCCGCGGAGTTGTGACGGTGGCCGACAACACGTGGGCGACGCCGCTTTATTTTCAGCCGCTTGCGTGCGGGGTCGATGTCAGCGTGCACGCAGCCACCAAGTACATCTGTGGCCATTCAGACATGTTGATGGGCACGATCACATGCAACGAAGCCACCTGGCCATCAATGCGCGAGACCTTGTTTAACTTTGGCCTCATCGTGAGTCCGGAGGACGCCTACGTGGCCCTGCGGGGTCTTCGTACCCTCGGCGTGCGGCTGCGCCAGCATCGCGCCACCGCGGAACGTCTGATCGAATGGCTGCTTGCGCAGCACGAGGTCGAACGCGTGCTGTATCCGGCTTTGCCAGGCGATCCGGGTCATTCGATTTGGCAGCGCGACATGAGCGGAGCGAGCGGCCTGTTCGGAATCGTGCTGAAACCCGCTGCAGGCGGTGCCCGCCTCTACGCGCTGGTCGACGCGGTTCGCTTATTCGGCCGCGGCTATTCGTGGGGCGGGCATGAAAGCCTGCTGATTCCCGTGTTTCCAGAGCGCAGCGTCGGTGCGTCTGCGTATCACGGCCGTCTGTTTCGAATCTCGGCCGGACTCGAAGATGCCGATGATCTGATCGCGGATTTGCAGCTTGGCTTTTCAGCGTTGCGCGCGACCGAGACGCAGCGTTAAGTCGGCAGCGCTTAGGGCGCGCTGCTCACGCGCGGCTTTTGCTTGCGGTGGGCCATCAGACGATCGAACAGCCAGCGCGGCACCCAGCGCAGCAGCGTCGTGATCCATCCCATTTGCCACGGAATCGTTTGATACCGGACACCCGCGAGGATCGCGTCGGCCGCGCGTTCGGCGAATACGTCGGCGTCCATAAGAAAAGGCATCTGATACGGATTCTTCTGTGTCATTGCGGTGCGTATGAAACCAGGTGAGATCGTGACGACTTTGATGCCGTACTTCGCCATCTCGACACGCAGACTTTCGCAGTAAATAATCGCAGCCGCTTTTGATGCGCAGTAGGCATCCGACCCCGGTAGTCCGCGCACACCGGCCACGCTCGCGATGCCGACCAGCGTGCCGCGTCCTGCAGCCTTCATGCCCGCAATAAACGGATGGAACGTAATTGCCATGCCGAGCACGTTGGTGTCGAGCACCCGTGCGAACTGCGCGAGGTCTTCATAAAACTCTGTCTTCACACCGACCGAAATTCCCGCGTTGGCAATCACGATGTCGATCGGTCCGACCTCCGCCTCGAACGCGTTCGCCGCGCCGATCAATGCCTTTGTGTCCGTGACGTCTGCGACGTACTTGTGATGTTTTCCCGGAAGAGCGGCCTCGACCGCGTCGAGCGCGTCGCTGCGCCGCGCCACCAATCCGAGGCACGCTCCGCGTGTTGCAAACTCAGAAGCGAGCGCTGCGCCGATCCCGCTGGAAGCGCCAGTGATGAAGACTTTCACTGGCGGCGCGGAAGCAATTGCATGCGCCTAAAACAACTCGTGCAGCGCGACAGGGGCAGCAACGATGCGATGCTATTTCTTGCGTTCGGCGCGCGCGCGTTGGATCAATGCATCGAGAACCACCACGCTGTTCTCACGCGAACCGGCCATCGACGGCGCGGTGACGTACTTGCCATCGACCGCCATGCTCGGCGTGCCGTCAACTTTGTAGCTGCGCCACAGCTGCCCGGCGCGGTTCGCACGGGCGCCGACCGAAAACGAGTTATAGGCATCGAGCCACTGCTTGCGGTCGATGCCGTTGGTCGTCATGAAGTCGGCAATTTCCTCCGGCTTCAGCATCGGCATCCGCTTTACCTGAACCGCTTCGAACACCTTCGAGTGCAGCTCGTTTGTTTTACCCAACGCTTCCAGCGTGTAATAGGTGCGCACGTGTGGAACGCTCTTGTCGTCCCACGAAATGGGAACGCGGCGGTATTCGACATCGGCGGGAAGAGTCTTTTTCCACGCTTGCAAGGTCGGGTCGTACGCCATGCAGTGCGGGCACGAGTACTGGAAGAACTCGACGACCTCGATCTTGTTGCCCGACTCGACCGGTTGAGCCGGCGTCACAAAACGAAAATCCTTGCCTTCCTGCATTTGTCTTGCCGATTGCGCCAGCGCGGCTTGCGCAGCGACAAACAAAACCGGGCTGATAACGATGGTCGTCAATAACTTGCGGCGGCTGCTGAACATTCTTGCTCTCCACACTGGAAATTCTTCGACGTTACGGATGCGCCTGCGGTCGTGCATCAATATTGCAATAGAACGCGTTTCAGACACTGCGCGATGACAGGGGTTCGACCCGCTATTTCAAACGAACGAGCTGAACGTCAATGCCGTTTTCAGCCATTGTCTTGCGGATCCGGTTGACGTCCTCGAGGTTGCCATAAGGGCCTAGACGCACGCGATAGAGCGTGTTGCCGTCCTGCTCGCGAGGAAAGACTTTTGCATCAAAACCCAGCAGTGCCAGGCGCGCCCGCATCGAGTCAGCGTCGTCCGGCGTTCTGAACGCACCCGCCTGCAACAGAAAGCGTGAATCCTCGGCCGGGAACACGTTGCCCTTTTCCGCGGGCGGGGGTGCCGCCTTCGGGTCGGTGGCGGGATCGCTCTTGGGGGGTTCCGGTGCAACCACTTTCGCCGGAACCTGGCTGTAGAGCGACTTGTTTGGATCGGGCAGTTGACCGCCTGCCGATGGCGGCAGCACGCTTTCGCTGGCCGGTCGCACTTTGTTGACGAACGGTACCGGCGCATTGGTAATGAACAACGCCACCGCGACCGCAATCGCGAGCCCGAGTACGAGTCCAGCGATCAAGCCAACCAACGTCGTGCCGCGTTGGGCTGAATATTGCGCCATCAAAGTCCCATTTCTATCAGCAAACGAATCCTTAACCGACCCGGTATACGCACCAATTCACATGCGCTGGGGCGCTGAAACGCCGATCAGTCTCAGGCCGTTGGCAAGCACCTGGCGAGTGGCCAGCAACAACGCGAGCCGTGCATTGCGAGCCGCAGCATCATCAACCAAAACGCGCTCAGCATTGTAGTAGCCATGAAAGTCCGCGGCGAGCTCTCGGAGGTACGAGGCGACCTGATGCGGCGCGAGCTCGGCTGCGGCGTTGGCCATCACGCTCGGATAATCGGCGAGCCGGCTCATGAGCGACTGTTCGCGTGCGCTTTGCAGCGGTGTCAGATCGGTCTCCCAAGCGCGCGCCTCGTCGGGCTGCTCGAAGCCCTTGTCCTGGGCTTGTGCAAACACCGAACAGATGCGCGCATGCGCGTACTGCACGTAATAGACCGGATTTTCATCCGATTGCGACAGCGCGAGGTCGACATCGAACACAAACTCGGCATCGGCCTTGCGCGAGACCAGAAAGAACCGTGTGGCATCGCGTCCAACCCAGTCGAGCAGATCGCGCAGCGTGACGTAGGTGCCGGCGCGCTTGCTCATCTTCACCTCTTCGCCGCCCTTTGTGATGCGCAGCATCTTGTGCAGCAGATAGTCGGGATAGCCGGGCGGGACTTCGACTTTCAGCGATTTTGCGGCAGCCCGCAATCCGGCGCGCACGCGAGCCACGGTTCCATAGTGATCGCTGCCCTGCACATTGATTACCTTGTCGTAGCCTCGTTGCAGCTTGGTGACGTGATAGGCGACGTCGGGAACAAAGTACGTGAATGTGCCATCGGACTTGCGCATCACGCGATCCTTGTCGTCGGTTGACGGACCGCCCTGCGCCACGCTCTCGCCCACGGCTGACAGCTCGGGCGCGGTGGTTCGAAGCCACAGTGCGCCGCCCTCTTCGTAAGTCATGCCGGAAGCGGCTATCGCCGCCACCGTTGCGTCGACCTTCCCATCGCGATACAGCGAAGATTCGAGAAAAAAACTGTCGAAGTGAACGCCCAATGCAGCGAGATCGCGGTCCTGTTCATTGCGCAGATAAGCCACCGCGAAGCGTTCGATCGCGTTCAGGTCATCGACGTCGCCGCTCGCAGCGATCGGGATGCCATCGCGCTCGACGGTGGCACCAGCAAGGTAGTCGCGTGCAATCTCGGTGATGTATTCGCCGCGGTACCCGTTCTCCGGAAAGACGATCGTATGGCCGAGCAACTCGCGCCCGCGCGCCTGCACGGAGACTGCAAGGTTGGCGATCTGCACGCCCGCATCGTTGTAGTAGAACTCGCGGGTCACTTGCCATCCCTGCGCCGCCAGCAGATTGCCGAGCGCGTCACCCAGCGCCGCCTGACGCGCGTGACCCAGATGAAGGGGGCCGGTTGGATTGGCCGACACGAATTCGACCATCACCGTGCGGCCACTGTGCGCCGTTGACCATCCGAACTTGTCTGTCGACTCGAGCACGGCGCGCACGACGCGGTGCTTGGCGGCAGGTGTGAGCCGCAGATTGATAAAGCCTGGGCCTGCAATTTCAATAGCCTCGATCAATCCGCTCGAGGCGGGATCCGCCTCCAGCGCCGCAGCAATCGCAGCGGCAACTTCGCGCGGGTTTTTCTTCTGTGTCTTGGCTATCTGCAGTGCAATGTTGGTTGCAATATCGCCATGCGCTTCGACTTTCGGTCGCTCGAGTACGATTGGAATGCCCGTCACACCAAGCTCATCGCAAGCGCTTTCGATCAAGCTTTCCAGTTGTTGTTTGTGTGAGGGGAGCATCGCGCCGCCCAGGGTGCGCCCAGTTACGCAAAGCTGCGCAGTTTACTGAAGCACACGTGCGCGGTGGTACGGCGGTTTGTCTTCACCCTTAGAATGAAACGGCGAATCAGTTGGAGTCGCTTTTGCACCGAAGCTCCAACCATGTTAACGACGAGGAGACTATGAATCGACGCCGACTTTTGAAAACTGCCATGATCGCGGGCGCCAGCAGCGCGCTACCGGCGCTTTCGCTGGCGCAGCAACAGCGCGCCATTTGCTACAACTGTCCGCCCGAATGGGCCGACTGGGGTGGCATGCTGAAGCTGATCAACCAGCGCCTGAGCATTTCGGTTCCGCCCGACAACAAGAATTCGGGGCAGTCACTGGCGGCGCTGATCGCCGAGAAAGGCAACCCGGTTGCCGATGTGACGTATCTCGGCGGACAGGTGGGTCCGCAGGCGCGCGAAGCCGGTGTGCTGGCGCAATACAAGCCGCAGCGCTGGAACGACATTCCCGCTGGCCTGAAAGATCCCGACGGATACTGGTTCACGATTCACTCGGGCACCCTGGGCCTGTTCATCAACACCGCCGCGCTGCGCGGCAAGCCGGTGCCGCGCTCGTGGCGCGACCTGACGAATCCCGATTACAAAGGGATGGTCGGCTACCTGAATCCTTCCAGTGCGGCGGTCGGCCAGGTCGGCGTGATCGCGGTCAACCTGGCGCTCGGCGGCACGTACGAGAACCTCGATCCTGCCATCGCATACTTCAAGCAACTGCAGGCGAACGATCCGATCGTGCCGACGCAGACGGCGTATGCGCGGGTCTTGTCCGGCGAGATTCCGATTCTGTTCGACTACGACTTCAACGCGTATCGCGCGCAGTACACCGACAAGGCGCCGGTGCAGTTCGTCATTCCACGCGAAGGCACGCAGCAGCTGCCGTACGTGATGGGACTCGTTGCGCGCGGCCCGAATCCCGAGCAAGGCAAAAAAATGCTGGATTTTCTGTTGTCTGACGAAGGGCAGCGGCATTGGGCTAATGCATTTTTGCGGCCGGTGTTTCCGGCGGCGATGAGCGCGGAAGTACGCTCGCGTTTTGTGGCCGATTCCGAATACGCGCGCGCGCAGCCGATTGACGTCTTCAAGCTTTCGACCGTGGCAAAGGTGATCGGCGAGCGGTACCGGAAAGACGTGGGGTGAGGCAAGGATGACCAGGGGTGAGCCGGCCGGCCGAAGCCAGCCCTCGAGTGGCCCGTAACAGCCCAAATGCCTAGCCCGCCTGCCACGCCATCGACGCGCATGGCGTCGTTGCAAATGCTCGCAATACCTTCGGGTATTGCTGTGCTTTGCGCCTAGCCCTGCCCGCCGAGTGGCGCGTCCTTCGGTCCGGATTCGGCTGTTTCAGGCCACTGATGCGACGCCGGCTTCTCAACGCCGGCTTCGCGCCCCGCTTGGCAACGATGGCCCGATCCTGGTGTGGCTGCTGCTGCCGGCAGCGATCGTGTTCACCGCATTTTTTCTGTTGCCGCTGGGCAATCTGTTTTTGATCGGCGGCTCGGGTGCGCGCGGCTGGGGCGCGTACACCGCGGTGCTGACCGACGCGCAGTACCTGCGCAGCCTGGTGTCCACAGTTGCGCTCGCAGCCGCGACCACCGCGGCAACGTTGTTCATCTCCGGCATCACCGGCGTGTTCCTGACTCGCGCGCGGTTTCGCGGCCGTGCTCTGCTGGCGGCGCTGCTGACGCTGCCGCTCGCGTTTCCGGGCGTGGTGATCGGCTTCATGGTCATCATGCTGGCGGGCCGGCAGGGCTTGATCCCGGACATCAGCGAGTGGCTGATCGGCGAGCGGATCGTGTTCGCTTATTCGATGGCGGGATTGTTTCTCGGTTACTTGTACTTTTCGATTCCGCGCACGATTCTCACAGTGATGGCCGCTGCCGAGAAGCTCGATCTGCGCTTGGAAGAGGCGGCGCGCTCGTTGGGCGCCGGACCGCTACGCGTAGTGAGCGACGTGATCGTTCCCGCGCTGAAGCCCGCGTTGTTATCGGCGGGCGCGATCTGCTTTGCCACCGCGATGGGCGCGTTCGGCACTGCGTTCACGCTGGCGACCCGAATCAACGTGCTGCCGATGGTGATCTACACCGAGTTCACGTTGCAGGCGAATGTCGCGACTGCTGCGGCGCTGTCGTTCGTGCTCGGTGCGCTGACGTGGGCGGTGCTGGCTACCGTTCGTACCGCGGCAGGTACGACGGTGGCGGCCGCGGGATGAAGCGATGAGCGTGGCGCGCCGTTCGATCTGGTTCTGGCCGCTGCTCGCGTTCACGATCGTCGTGTGCGCGTTCCTGATCGTTCCGGTCGGCATGTCGATGCTGGCGGGTGTGACGCGCAACTACTTCATCGGGATCGACAGCGGTTTGACGCTTGAATGGGTGATCAAGGTCTGGACCGATTACCGGCACACGATTCTGCTTTCGATTCAGATCGCATTGGCGTGCCTCGTATGCACGCTGCTGCTCGGAGTACCCGCCGCCTATGCGCTCGCGCGCGCCAACAACGCGGCCACGCGCGTCATCGAGGAACTGCTGGTGATGCCGGTCGCGATTCCGGGGCTTGCGACCGCACTCGCATTGATTGTCACGTTCGGCAACTGGGGTGGATTTCGGCGCAGCTGGCTGATCATCCTGGTCGGGCACGTGCTGTTCACTCTGCCGTTCATGGTGCGCAGCGTGCTCGCGGTGCTGGCATCGATCGACCTGAAGTCGCTCGAAGAAGGCGCGCGCAGCCTGGGTGCCAGTTTCACGCAGCGGTTTTTCGGCATCGTGCTGCCGAACTGCCGCGCCGGCATTGTGGCCGGATCGCTGATGGTGGTGACGCTGTCGATCGGTGAATTCAACATGACACTGTTGCTGCACACGCCGCTGACGCCGACGTTGCCGGTCGGCCTGGCCGATGCCTACGCGTCGCTGCGGCTCGAAGTCGGCTCCGCCTACACGCTGATCTTCTTCGTCATCATCATTCCGTTGCTGATCGCGCTGCAATGGGCGTCGCAGCCGGTGAACCTGGCGCGTTCTGCGCTGGAGCGGAAGCCAACATGAGTGGCGTTCCGATTCAGATACGCCGCTGCGGCAAGACATTCGACGACGGCACGCGCGCACTTGAACCGATCGATCTCGATATCGCTGCCGGCGAGACAATCGTGCTGCTCGGGCCCTCGGGCTGCGGCAAGACCACCACGCTGCGCATCATTGCGGGTCTGGAGTCGCCCGACAGCGCCGGTCTGGTGATGTTCGATGGCGCCGATGTGACACCGGTGCCGATCGAGAAGCGCAATGTCGGCATGGTGTTTCAAAGCTATGCGCTGTTCCCCAACATGTCGGTGGCAGGCAACGTCGAGTACGGTTTGAAGGTGCGCGGCATGCCGGCTGCGCAACGCACCGCACGCGTCAAGGAAATGCTGGCGATGATGCATATCGAACCGCTCGCGCAACGCCAGATCGATCAACTGTCAGGCGGCCAGCGGCAGCGCGTTGCGCTGGCGCGCGCAATCGCGACGCGCCCGCGCGTGCTGCTGCTCGATGAACCGCTTACCGCGCTCGACGCCAAACTGCGCGACAGCCTGCGTCTTGAGATCGACCGGCTGCTGCGCAGCCTGAACATCACGACCGTCTACGTCACGCACGACCAAGCCGAAGCGATGGCGCTCGGTGACCGCATTGCGGTGATGGAGCATGGCCGCATTGCGCAGATCGGATCGCCGCAGGATATCTACTGCGCTCCGGCCAGCAGCTTCGTGGCCGATTTCATCGGCACGATGAACCGTATCAGCGGCGAAGTGCACGGCAACACTTTGCGCTTTACCGGCGGCGTCATTCCGCTAGGCCCGGATTCTGCGGGCGCGACCGAGGTGATGTTCAGGCCCGAGGACGTGCAATTGGTAACGCCAGCCGCGGCGAACTTCAGCGGCAAGGTCGTCAGCAGTTTTTTTCTAGGCGACCACACGCGATTGGTGATCGACGCCGGCGACGGTCAGTGCGTGACCGTGCGTGCGCAGCAGCGCGCTCCGTTTGTCAGCGACGAATCGGTGCATTGCGCGATCGCGCCCGCCGCTGTGCTCAAAGTAAAGTCCTAGCGATGATTCTGTGCCAGATCAGTGACCTGCATATCAAGCCCGAGCGCAAGCTCGCGTACGGGGTGGTTGACACAGCGACGATGCTGGAGCGCTGCGTTGAGCAGATCGGCCGTCTGCCGCAGCGACCGGATGCGGTGATCGCGACCGGCGATCTGGTTGACGGCGGTACGCCGGCCGAGTACTCGCTACTGCGCGAGCTGCTGGCGCCGTTGACGATGCCGCTGTATCTGATGCCTGGCAATCACGACGAGCGGCGTGCGATGCGGCAGGTATTTGATGATCATCTCTATTTGCAGTCGACATCGCCGTTCATTCAGTATGTGATCAACGACTTTCCACTGCGCGTGATCGCACTCGATACAGTGATTCCAGGCCAGGGCGGAGGCACGCTGTGCGACGAACGTTTGGCGTGGCTCGAATATGCGCTCGCCGAGTCCGGCAAACCCACTGTAATCGCGCTGCATCACCCACCTTTCGTTACCGGTATCGGTCATATGGATCGCATAGCGCTCGATTCATCGATCCAGCTCGAGCAAATCGTCGCGCGGTACCCGCAGGTCGAGCGCGTCATCGCCGGTCATCTGCATCGCCCGATCACCGTTCGCTTCGGCTGCACCGTTGCCAGCACGTGCCCGAGCCCGGCGCATCAAGTGGCGCTCGATATCGCACCGAACGGCGTCGACCACTTCATCATGGAGCCGCCCGCGTTCCAGCTGCACTGGTGGAACGGGCAGCGGCTGGTCACGCACACCGAGTACGTCGGCGACTTTGGTCCTTCGTATCCGTTCCGTGAGAGCGGAAAGCTGATCGACTGATGGATGGTCAATGAGGCGCAGCGAACTTGACCATATCGTCATCGGGTCTGCGACTCTGGATGACGGCATCGATTGGGTGGAACAACAACTTGGCGCGCGTCCTGCACCCGGCGGTCAGCATGTCGCGATGGGCACCCACAACGCGCTGCTGAGGCTCGGTGCGCGGACCTATCTCGAAGTCATCGCAATCGATCCCGACGGCGTCGCGCCCTCACGCCCACGCTGGTTCGCGCTCGACGAGCCCGAGATGCAGGCGCAACTAGCAGCGGGTCCGCGGCTTATCACGTGGGCGGTGCGCAGCGAATCCTTGGCCAACGCCTGCGCCCGCGTGCCGGACCTCGGCGAGATCATGCCGATGAGTCGCGGTGATTTTCACTGGAAGATCGCGGTGCCCGAAACCGGCTCGTTGGCGTGGGGAGGCATCCTGCCGACTGCGATTCAATGGTTGCCCGCTGATGACGGCGCGGTCCATCATCCGTGTGACGTGCTGGAAGACAGCGGGTGCGAACTGCTGCGGCTGCAACTGTCGCATCCCGCCGCCGTACTCGGCACCAGCGGCATCATGGGAATGTTTCGCGAGCTGAAGATCATGGGGCCGGTCGACCTTGCACCGGGACCTAAGGTGTTGGCCGCGACGATTCGCACGCCGGCGGGTAATGTCGTGTTGAGCTAGTGACCGATCAGCTTTAACACCGGCACGACGCCACCGGTTTCGATACCGCGGTAATTACGAATCGGCGGGCAGTCATAGCCGGCGAGCGGTGTTCCACTCGGATCGTCGAGCAGATCAAGTTGTTCCAGTACTTCAACGGTTGCCGCGTTCACTGCGCGTGAGTTGCCATCTGCGATCCGTATTGCAATCCCAAGGCCTTGCGAGCGCACTCCGATCGCCTGCATACCCTCGGCGCCTGCCTTGCTAATCCAGTCGCCGCGGCCGCTTTGCATAATTGCCAGGTCCGCGCGGCGCGTGCCCGAAACGAGGTCAGGATGATGGGCCATTGCGAATGTGATCGCCTTCGATTCTGGCGTCTCTTCTGCAGCAATCCATGCATACAACTGTGCGAGGCGCTTCAGAGGCATCGCAAAGTTCGGCGCGCTGCAACCGTCGATCGCCTGCGCCAGCGTGTCCCCGTGTGCGAAACGTGATGCCGTGGTGCGGATGCGCTGTTGCAGTGGGTGTCCGCTGTCCAGATAATTCTCGACCGGGAGCTGGTGCAGGCGGCAGTAAGCTAAAAAGCCGGCATGCTTGCCAGAGCAGTTGTGATACAGCGAGTTCCATGCAGCGCCAGTGGGCGCAGGTGTCTCGGTCGCTGCAAAATAGCTTGGAGCATGACATCCACACTGCAACGCCGACTCGTCCAGACCGACGCGGGCGAGGATGCGTTGCACGACCGATACGTGCACGGCTTCTCCATTGTGACTGGCGCACATCAGCGCCAGCTCATGCGAGCCGAAGCCGTAGTGCGCCAGCCCGCCATCTTCAACAAACGGTAGTGCCTGCAGCGGTTTCAGCGAGCTGCGTGTGAAGTTGATCGACTCGGGATCACCGGCCGATGCGACCAGCCGGCCGTTGGTGTCAACGACGGCGATCGATCCGTAATGCACGCATTCGGTGGTTCCGCCACGCGTGGTCTCGACCAGAGGGACGTGACGCGGGCTCATGCGGCGCAGACGCCGCTGGAAACGGTTACGCCGGCAGGGGGCCCGCGGCGCCCGTTTCGGCGCCCGTTTCGGCGGCAGCTTTCAGCCGTGCCGAGACTTCCTTGCGATAACGGTTTAAATCCTGCACCGATGTAAAAGTGCGCTCGAACAGCAGCGACAGGTTGTGCAGAATCCGCTCGACGACCTTTGTCTCCCATTCTTTATCGAATCTAATTTGTTCGTCGAGCCAGTGTTCGAGCCAGCCCGGGTCGGGGAGGCGCGATTGTACGGTGTCATGTGGGAAAAGCGACTCGTTTACGTGCAGATTGGTAGGGTGCAGCGCCTTGTCTGTGCGCTTCGCCGAAGCCATTAAAACGCCAATTTTTGCAAACGCCGCGCGCGCTGTGTCGCCGAGTTCTCCTAGCGACTTCTTCATGTAGCGCAGGTAAGCGCCACCGTGACGCGCCTCATCTTGCGACAACAACCGGTAAATCGCCTTGATCACCGGCTCGGTATGCCAGTCCGACGCGCGGCGATACCAGTGGTTTAACCGAATTTCTCCGCAAAAATGCATCATCAGGGTCTCGAGCCGCGGCGCCGGGTCAAATTCGAATCGCACCGCATGCAGCTCGTCCTCGCTTGGCACCAGGTCAGGCCGAAAGCGCCGCAGGTACTCCATCAGCACCAACGCGTGTTTTTGCTCTTCGAAGAACCACACCGACATGAACGCGGAGAAGTCCGAATCGCCGCGGTTATCACGCAGGAACATTTCGGTTGCGGGCAGCGCTGACCACTCTGTAATGGCATTCATCTTGATCGTCTGCGCCTGCTCCTCGGACAACTTGCCGGCGTCGAAATCGCTCCATGGAACGTCAGTTTCCAGGTTCCAACGGACCGATTCGAGCGATCTGAACAATTCCGGGTACAACAGGGGGGCCATCGGGCTCTCCACGCTGCCGCAAAATGGGCCGCGTAACAGTTATTCGGGGTGATACACCACTCGCCGTCCCGGAGCAAACGGCATGCGCGACACTATCCGACGCCCGCAACACCCTTATCGTGGTTGATCAAGGCGTAGGCCGAGTGGTTGTGAATTGACTCAAAATTCTCAGCTTCAACTGTATAGGCCAGGATCCTCGCGTCCTTGTTGAGTGCCAACGCGACGTCGCGCACGACATCTTCAACAAATTTAGGATTGTTGTAGGCACGTTCGGTCACGTATTTTTCGTCAGGGCGCTTCAGCAGCCCCCAAAGCTCGCACGAGGCGGCGTCTTCGGCGATTCGAATCTGTTCTTCCACCGTAACCAAGCTGGCCAGCTCGGCGGTTATCGAGATATGCGAGCGCTGGTTATGCGCGCCATAGTCCGAAACTTTCTTGCTGCAGGGACACAGGCTCGTTACGGGGACCACAACCTTCTGGCGAAAGCGCGGTGCTGCGCCTCCGGTCTCGGCCGTAAAGGTCAATTGATAGTCCATCAGGCTTTCAACGCCGGACACGGGCGCGGTCTTGCGCACAAAAAACGGTAACCGCATTTCTATGTACCCGAGGGGTGCATCGAGGCGCTCGACCATCCGGGCAAGCAGGCCGGTGACCGATGTCATTGATAAAGGTTCGGCATCACTTTGCAGCACATCGATAAAACGCGACATGTGCGTGCCCTTCTGATCGGCCGGCAATGCGACGTACATATCGATCGACGCGACGGATGGCTGCGGGCCGCATGCACTCGCTACGTTTACCGGATACGTCAACGACTTGATGCCGACCCGTTGAATGACCAGATTCCGCGCGTCAGCGCCCGACTGTACGTCGGGCAGAAAAAGGTCATCGGCAGCGTTCATTCAGATACGCCCGGTCAGCGGGCGTCGAGCAGGCGATCGACCTGGCTCGTCACCGCTTTGTCCAGCGGCGCGGTGTCGCTTGGGAACTGCGCCACAACCTTGCCATTGCGATCGAT
>Ga0183260_10000299_pt1 | contig 40433 bp, 42 predicted proteins | sample AntDrymUQ4972206_2_FD_129768 | JGI IMG/M metagenome (GOLD analysis project Ga0183260, IMG submission 129768) | Polar desert sand microbial communities from Dry Valleys, Antarctica - metaG UQ497 (22.06) (version 2) (version 2) | ecosystem: Environmental > Terrestrial > Soil > Desert | place... | reverse complement strand
GTGCCGGCCGTGCGCGCAGCACGTGCTCGGGTGCGCCGGCGTTCAGGGCCGCACCCTGGCCGGTGCCTCGCGGTCGGTCGAACTCGCCAGCCCCTGGTACGGCCGGCCGACAGGACAAGAGTTCGTGGTAGCGGCACTGGCTAGGCTCGGCTGGTGTTCGACACCCTGTCCGATCGGCTGGAGAAGGTCTTCAACGGCCTGCGCGGCAAGGGTCGGCTGTCCGAGGCCGACATCGACGCGACGTGCCGGGAAATCCGGATCGCGCTACTCGAGGCCGACGTCAACCTCACCGTGGTCCGGGCCTTCGTGGCCTCGATCAAGCAGCGGGCCCTGGGCGCGGAGGTCTCCCAGGCGCTGAACCCGGCGCAGCAGGTCATCAAGATCGTCAACGAGGAACTCATCGCGATCCTGGGCGGTGAGACCCGGCGGCTGCGCTTCGCCAAGACCGCGCCGACGGTGATCATGCTGGCCGGCCTGCAGGGCTCGGGCAAGACGACGCTGGCCGGCAAGCTCGGCCACTGGCTCAAGGCGCAGAACCACACACCCCTGCTGGTCGCCTGTGACCTGCAGCGGCCCAACGCGGTGACCCAACTGCAAGTGGTGGGGAACCGGGCCGGTGTCGCAGTCTTCGCGCCGGAGCCGGGCAACGGCGTCGGCGATCCGGTCGCGGTGGCCCGCAGCGGCCTGGAGCACGCCCGCCGTTCGATGCACGACATCGTCATCGTCGACACCGCCGGCCGGCTGGGCATCGACACCGAGATGATGGCCCAGGCTGCAGCTATCCGTGACGCCGTACAGCCCGACGAGACGCTCTTCGTGGTCGACGCGATGATCGGCCAGGACGCGGTGACCACCGCCGAGGCCTTCCGCGACGGTGTCGGGTTCACCGGGGTCGTGCTGTCCAAGCTCGACGGCGACGCCCGGGGTGGCGCGGCGCTGTCGGTCCGGCACGTAACGGGCCAGCCGATCCTGTTCGCCTCCACGGGTGAGCAGCTCGGCGACTTCGACGTCTTCCACCCCGAGCGGATGGCCTCGCGCATCCTCGGGATGGGCGACATGCTCACCCTGATCGAGCAGGCGCAGCAGGCCTTCGACGCCGACCAGGCCGAGGAGATGGCCGGCAAGCTGGTCAGCGGCCAGCAGTTCACCCTCGAGGACTTCCTCGAGCAGATGATGGCGATCAAGAAGATGGGCTCGCTGACCAGCTTGCTGGGCATGCTGCCTGGCGGCGGGGCGATGAAGGACCAGATCGCTCAGGTCAAGGACTCCGACCTCGACCGGACCGCGGCGGTCATCCGCTCGATGACCCCCGGCGAGCGCCGCGACCCCGCGATCATCAAGGGCTCCCGCCGAGCCCGCATCGCCAACGGCGCCGGCGTGACGGTCACCGACGTCAACCAGCTCGTGGAGCGGTTCTTCGAGGCGCGCAAGATGATGACCCAGATGGCCGGTGGCATGGGCCTGCCCGGGATGCGCCGCTCGGCCACCCGGAAGTCGGCGGGCAAGAAGGGCAAGGGCAAGAAGGGCAACCGGCGCGGGGGCGGTCCTACGCCGCCGCGGTTGCCCGGCGGCATGCCGGCGGGGTTCCCCGGCGGACTTGCGGGCGGGATGCCGGGCGGTGGCCTGCCTCCCGGTACGCCCATGCCGGACCTGTCCAAGCTCAAGTTCCCCAAGAGCTGACCGGATGGACCTGCACCTCCGCGGCGTCCTGCTGCCCGCCGGTGAGGAGCTCGACGTGTGGGTGCGGGACGGCAGGTTCACCTACGAACCCGTCCCCGGCGCGGAGACGTTGTGCCGCAACGGCTTCCTCGTGCCCGGGCTGGTCGACGCGCACTGCCACATCGGGCTGGACGCGGCCGGACCCATTCATGACGTGCAGCGGTGGCGCGAACAGGCGTTGACCGACCGGGACGCCGGTACGACGCTGATCCGCGACTGCGGCTCGCCGGTGGACACCCACGAACTCGAGGAGCACGACGACCTGCCCCGGATCATCCGGGCCGGTCGGCACCTGGCTCCGCACCGCCGCTACATCCCCGGAGTGGCCGTCGAGGTCGACCCCGCGGATCTGCCGGCCGCGACGGTCGAGCAGGCCCGGCACGGGGACGGTTGGGTGAAGCTGGTCGGGGACTGGATCGACCGCGGAGTCGCGGACCTCGCCCCGGCCTGGCCGCCCGAGGCCGCGGCAGCGGCGATCGCCGCCGCGCACGAGGCCGGCGCCAAGGTGACCGCCCATGTCTTCGGCGAGGAAGCACTGCCCGCGCTGATCACGGCCGGCATCGACTGCATCGAGCACGGCACCGGGCTGACCGAGGACCTCGTCGAGCAGATGGCGGTCAGGGGGACGGCCCTGGTGCCGACCCTGATCAACGTCGAGCACTTCCCGGACTTCGCCGCCGCGGGAGCCTCGAAGTTCCCGACGTACGCCTCGACGATGCTGCGGCTGCACGGGTCGGCGCAGGCCCGAGTGCGAGCGGCGTACGAGGCCGGTGTGCCGATCTATGCGGGCAGCGACGCCGGCGGCGGCGTCCAGCACGGGCAGCTCGCTCGCGAGGTGATCGCGTTGCACGAGACGGGGTTGCCCGCCGAGGACGCGCTCGGGGCGGCGTCCTGGCGGGCCCGGGCGTGGCTCGGCTTCGAGGGGGTCGACGAGGGCGCACCGGCCGATCTGTGCGTCTACGACCGCGACCCCCGCACCGACCTCGCCGTACTCCACGAGCCGCGGCACATCCTCGTTCGCGGCCACCTCGCCTCCTGACCAGCGTCGATGCGCTCCCGTAGCGTGACCGGCGTGCTGCTGCGGATGTCGAGCCTGTTCCTCCGAACCCTGCGCGAGGACCCGGCCGACGCCGAGGTCGCGAGCCACCGGCTGCTGGTCCGCGCCGGCTACATCCGGCGGGTCGCCTCCGGAGGGTTCGCCTGGCTGCCGCTAGGACTGCGGGTCCTGCGCAAAGTCGAGGCCGTCATCCGCGAGGAGATGGACGCGATCGGCGCGCAGGAGGTGCACTTCCCGGCCCTGCTGCCGCGTGAGCCCTACGAGGCGAGCGGGCGGTGGAAGGACTACGGCGACTCGTTGTTCAGGCTCAAGGATCGTCGCGGTGCGGATCATCTGCTCGCGCCCACGCACGAGGAACTGTTCACCCTGCTCGTCAAGGACCTGTACTCCTCGTACAAGGACCTGCCGCTGTGGCTCTACCAGGTACAGACGAAGTACCGGGACGAGGCGCGGCCGCGGGCCGGCCTGTTGCGCGGCCGGGAGTTCGTGATGAAGGACTCCTACTCCTTCGACGTCGACGACGCGGGCCTCGCCGCCTCGTACGAGCGGCATCGGGCGGCGTACGTCCGCATCTTCGACCGGCTCGGCCTGGACTACGTGATGGTCTCGGCCATGTCCGGCGCCATGGGTGGCTCGCGCAGCGAGGAGTTCATCCTGCCCAGCCCGAACGGGGAGGATACGTTCGTCCGCAGCCCGGGTGGATATGCGGCGAACGTCGAGGCGGTAACAACTGTTGCGCCACAGGCGGTTTCGTACGACGACGCGCCAACCGCCCGTGTGGTCGACACCCCCGACACCCCGACGATCGCCACTCTCGTGGCCGTCCTGACTGAGCGCTTCCCGCGCGAGGACCGGCCGTGGGTCGCGTCGGACACGCTCAAGAACGTCGTCCTCATGCTGAGGCGGCCCGACGGGACCGACGAGCCGCTGGTCGTCGGCGTCCCCGGGGACCGGGACGTCGACATGAAAAGGCTTGCCGCGCAGGTGGAACCGGCCATCGCGCGACCCTTCGTGGACGCGGACTTCGCGGCGTACCCCGCCCTCGTCAAGGGGTACGTCGGGCCGCAGGCACTGGGCGCCGACAAGGGGCTGCGCTACCTCGTGGATCCCCGGGTGGCGCCCGGAACGCCTTGGACGACGGGGGCCGACGAGCCGGGCCGACACGTCGTGGACCTGGTGTGCGGCAGGGACTTCACACCCGACGGCACGATCGAGGCGGCCGAGGTACGGGCCGGCGATCCGGCTCCCGACGGCTCTGGTCCGCTGGAGCTGGCCCGTGGCATCGAGATCGGGCACATCTTCCAGCTCGGCCGCCGCTATGCCGAGGTGCTCGACCTGCGGGTGCTCGACGAGCAGGGCAAGCGGGTCGTGGTCACCATGGGGTCGTACGGGATCGGGGTGTCCCGTGCGGTGGCCGCGGTCGCGGAGTCGACGTACGACGAACTCGGTCTGTGCTGGCCGGCCGCCGTCGCGCCGGCCGACGTCCACCTCCTGGTAGCGGGCAAGGATGGCAACGCGCGGACCGTCGCCGACCGCCTGGCGCAGGAGCTGAGCGAGGCCGGCCACACCGTCCTGTACGACGACCGCGCCCGGGTCAGCGCCGGCGTGAAGTTCGCCGACGCCGAACTGCTCGGCATCCCGCTGATCGTCACGGCCGGCCGGCGGGTCGTCGACGGGCTCGTGGAGTTCCGCGTCCGGCGTACGGGGGAGCAGGCCGAGCTGGCGCCGGCGGACGTGCTGGCGCGGGTCAGGGAGCTGGCCGCTCGCTGAGGGTCAGGTCGTAGGCGTCCTCGCCGACCCAGACCCGCAGCCCGTCGGCGTCGTCGCTGATGGCCCCGTCCTCCTCCTCGCCGAGTTCCCGGGCCGCGCCGAGGGCCAGCTCGCTGTAGGCCACCCGACCCCCACCCAGGTCTTGCGGCCGGTACTCCCTGGCCAACACGGCGGTCCGGCTCTCGTTGGCCAGTAGGCGCGCGTTGTCCGCTCCGACCTCGGCGACGTACACCCGATCCAGGTTGCGCACGGCAGCTCCTTCGGGCCGGCCGGTTCGGGACAGTCCGAACTCTAGGCTCGGGCCATGGCCCGTGCCCCGATCCTCACCCCGCAAGCGGAGGACTTCCCGCGTTGGTACCAGGACGTGATCGCCAAGGCCGAGCTGGCCGACAACGGTCCGGTGCGCGGGACCATGGTGATCCGCCCGTGGGGCTACGCGTTGTGGGAGCGGATGCAGCGCGAGGTGGACGACCGGATCAAGGCCGCCGGCGCCCAGAACGCGTACTTCCCGCTGTTCATCCCGCAGAGCTACTTGCAGCGTGAGGCTGAGCATGTGGAGGGGTTCAGCCCCGAACTGGCGGTCGTGACCTACGCGGGCGGCAAGGAACTGGAGGAGCCCGTCGTCGTCCGGCCGACGTCGGAGACCATCATCAACAGCTTCTTCAGCAAGTGGGTGCAGTCCTATCGCGACCTGCCGCTGCGGGTGAACAACTGGTCCAACGTCGTGCGCTGGGAACTCCGGCCGCGGATCTTCCTCCGGACCACCGAGTTCCTCTGGCAGGAGGGACACACCTGCCACGCCACCGAGGCCGAGGCGGCGGCGTACGCCCGGCAGATCCTCGACGAGGTGTACGCCGACTTCATGGACTCGGTGCTGGCCATCCCCGTCGTCCGCGGCCTGAAGACCGCCCGCGAACGGTTCGCCGGCGCGGTCAACTCGCTGTCCTGCGAAGCGATGATGCGTGACGGCAAGGCCCTGCAGATGGGCACCAGCCACCAGCTGGGACAGAACTTCGCCCGCGCCTTCGACGTCCGCTACCTGTCCGCGGCGGGACAGCAGGAGCACGTGTGGCAGACGTCCTGGGGCGTGTCCACCCGGATGGTGGGTGGCCTGATCATGTGTCACGGCGACGACGCCGGGCTGCGGGTGCCGCCCGCGTTGGCCTCCGTGCAGGCCGTCGTGATGGTGGTCAAGGACGGCGAGGGCGTGGGCGCGGCCGTCGAGCAGATCGTGGCCGAGCTGCGGGCCTCCGCCGTACGGGTGGAGGTCGACGAACGGACCGACACCCCGTTCGGGCGGCGCGCGGTCGACCGGGAGCTGAAGGGGATCCCCGTCCGTGTCGAGGTCGGCCCGCGAGACCTGGCCGACGGGACGGTCACCCTGGTCCGGAGGATTCCCGGCACCAAGACGTCGGTGACGGTGGCCGAGGTGGCCCGCGACGTCGCTGCAGCGTTGGTCGAGGATCAGCGGGCGTTGTACGACGAGGCGCTGGCCCGCCGCGACGCGGCGACCGTCGAGGTGTCCACCGTCGAGGAGGCCGCGAGCGCGGCGGCGAACGGCTGGGCCCGCATCCCGTGGGCGGTCCTCGGCGTGGAGGGGGAGACCATGCTCGCCACCCAGGCGATCAGCGTGCGTTGCCTCGTGCGAGCCGACGGCGGCGTACCGGAGTCCGCCGACGAACCGGACCTGATCGCGGTGGTCGGCCGTTCCTACTGAGCGGTGGGCGACGGGCCAGCAGGTCCTGTACCGCTACTGGCGCGGCCCGGCGATCCGCGAGGTACGGCCGATGACAGTGGTCGAGGACGGCCCCGGCTGGCTCGTGCTGTGGCTGGCGCCGGGCACACCGGTGATCTGGTCCCCGCTGGCCGACGGCCGGGACATGCGTTCGGCCCCCCTGCTCGAGCGGTTCACGCTGCCGCGGCTGCCGGTGGCGAGGACCTGGCGGGGGACCGGCATCCTCAAGCTCGTGCCGCGCGCCGCGGCGTACTCCTGCTGGCTGTTCTGGAACGCCGACGGCAGCTTCCGCGGGTGGTACGGGAACCTCGAGGCCATCCAGAGCCGGTGGTCCGACGGCGACCAGCGGATCATCGACACTACCGACCACGTCCTCGACGTCTGGCGCCCGACCGGCGGGCCGCCGGTCTGGAAGGACGAGGACGAGTTCGCCGTCACCACGGGGCTTCCGGGCTTCTGGAACGCCGACGAAGCGGACGTCATCCGGGCCGAGGGGAAGCGGCTGATGGCCCTGGCCGCCGCCGGTGACCCTCCGTTCGACCACACCTGGACGGCGTTCCACCCCGACCCGGCGTGGGCACTTCCGCGGCTCCCCGAGGACTGGGACCGACCTCCGGTTCGGGCTCGGTAGGTGGCCCAACCGGTGCGGCAATCACGCGGCCGAGGGGAGGTCAGGACCGGGTGAGCGGAATGTTCCAGCGCCGCCACAGGGCCAGGATGCGGACGACCGCGACACTGAGCGCCGCCAGTACCAACACCGGGGTCGTGGGCAGGCCGAGCGAGTCGCCCGCGACGACGATGACCGCCCCGAGCGAGGCGGCCACGGCGTAGACCTCCCGGCGCAGGACGAGCGGCACCTCGCGGAGCAGAACATCCACGCAGTACGCCGCCACCGACGCCGGTGGTCACCCCGACCAGGACGGCGGTCACCGCCGGCGCACCGGCGGCCAGCGCCACGGCCGTCCCTGTTGTCGCGAACAGTGCCAGGGCGAGGGCGTCGGCGATCAACATCGCCCGTCGCAACCGGTCCGCGGCCGGGTGGAACCGCCACACCACGAGCCCGACCACGGCCGGAACGTGAGGTACGGCCACTGGCGCAGCGTCGTCGGAGGGGTGATGCCCAGCGCACGTCACGGACCACCCCGCCGCCGATTGCGGTCACCCCGGCTAGCACGGTGACTCCGAAGACGTCGAGTTGGCTGCGGACCGCGGCCAGGGCTCCGGACCCCGCGATGACCGCCACCCCGAGCAGGTCCAGCACCGAGGGGACGCTGACCACGGCGCGCCGACCCTAGCTGCCGTGCCCGGCCGGACCACCGACGACGCAGGACGGCCACGGTCTGGCAGAATGACCGGCGAACCGGGTTCGCGTGGCCTCTCACCGCGTGACTGCCGGTCCTCCGAGGGCACGAGTCCGTTCCCCACGCGGCAGCGCGATCCTCATCATGTCGAGCAACTGGGAGCACCCACACACGTGGCAACCAAGATCAAGCTCATGCGCATGGGCAAGATGCGCGCGCCTTACTACCGCATCGTCGTGGCCGACGCCCGTACCAAGCGCGACGGCCGGTCGATCGAGCAGATCGGCAAGTACCACCCCAAGGAGGACCCCTCGTTCATCGAGGTCGACTCGGAGCGGGCGCAGTACTGGCTCGGCGTCGGGGCGCAGCCGACCGAGGCGGTCGCAGCGATCTTCCGGGTCACCGGCGACTGGCAGAAGTTCAAGGGCGAGCCGGCTCCGCCGCCGATGAAGGTCAAGGAGCCCAAGCCCGACCGCAAGGCAGTGTTCCAGGCCGCGGCGCTGGAGACAGCGGGTGAGCCCGCCGACGGCGCCACCACGCCGAGGAAGAAGGCGGCGCCCAAGCCCGTCAAGGCCGTGGTCGAGACCCCGACGGACAGCACGGCCCCGACGGACAGCGCCGCCCCGACGGACAGCGCCGCCCCGACGGACAGCGCCGCCCCGACGGACAGCGCCGCCCCGACGGACAGCGCCGCCGCGACGGACAGCGCTGGCGCACCCGACAGCGCGGCGCCGGCCGAAAGCGCCGAGCCGACCCGGGACGCCTGAGTTGCTCGAGGCAGCGCTCGAGCACCTGGTCCGCGGCATCGTCGACAACCCGGACGACGTGCAGGTCGATCTGGTCACCGGTCGTCGCGGCCGCACCTTGGAGGTGCGCGTCCATCCCGACGACCTCGGCAAGGTCATCGGCCGCGGTGGCCGCACGGCCCGGGCCCTGCGCCAGATCATGTCCGGGGTCGGCGGGCGCGGCCTGCGGGTCGACGTCGTCGACACCGACGCGTAGTCGGCGAGCGCCGGGCGGCATGCCCGAGGACCCCGGGTACCTCGTCGTCGCGCGGATCGGGCGCCCGCACGGACTGCGCGGCGAGCTCACCGCCGAGGTCCGGACCGACGACCCGGACGAGCGGTTCGCTCCGGGCCGCCGACTCCTCACCGACCCCGAGGCGCGCGGACCGCTGACCGTGCGTACGTCGGCGTACCACTCTGGGCGGTGGGTGCTCGGCTTCGAGGGCGTCGACGACCGGCGCGCTGCCGAAGCGCTCCGCAACACGGTGCTGCTGGTGCCCGCGGCCGAGCTGCCCGCACTGGTCGACCCCGAGGAGTTCTACGACCACCAGCTCGTCGGCCTGCCCGCGCGTACGACGGGCGGTGCGGAGATGGGGGTGGTCAGGGACGTCGTGCACGGCCCGGCCGGTGACCTGCTGGTCCTGCAGCGCGAGGGCCGGGAGACCCTGATCCCCTTCATCCGGCAGATGGTCCCGACCGTCGACGTGTCCGGCGGGTTCATCATCGTCGACCCGCCCGAGGGGTTGTTCGAGTTGTGAAGATCGACGTCATCACGATCTTTCCGGACTACCTGGCGCCGCTGCAGCAGTCGTTGCTCGGCAAGGCGGCCGAAGGCGGCCTGGTGCGCCTCGGCGTACACGATCTGCGGACCTGGACCGGCGACGTGCACCGCAGCGTCGATGGCACGCCGTACGGCGGCGGTCCGGGCATGGTGATGCGCCCCGAGCCTTGGTACGCCGCCCTGTCCGACCTCGCACCCGACGGCACGACGCTGGTCGTGCCCACGCCCTCGGGCGAGCTGTTCAGCCAGGCGTTGGCGGCCGACCTCGCCCTGCGGGACCACCTCGTCTTCGCCTGCGGCCGCTACGAGGGCATCGACCAGCGGGTGATCGACGAGGCCGGAACCCGGCTCGCGGTGCGCGAGGTGTCCCTCGGGGACTACGTCCTGGCCGGCGGCGAGGCGGCCGTCCTGGTGATGGTCGAGGCGATCACCAGACTGCTGCCCGGTGTGGTCGGCAACCCGGCCTCGGTCGCTGACGACTCCTTCACCGCGGGCCTGCTGGAGGGGCCGGTCTACACCCGGCCCGAGCTGTGGCGCGGGCATGCGGTCCCGACGGTGCTCCGATCGGGCCACCACGCGGCCATCACGCGCTGGCGGCGGGACCAATCCCTGCTGCGTACGGCGGCGCGCCGGCCGGACCTGCTGGCGACCCAGCCGCTCGACGCAGCCGATCGAGCGGTACTCGCCGAGGCCGGGTGCCCCGTTCCGGAGGCGTCGCGTACGGGCCGCCGCACGGCGGGCGGGCAAGATATGGCACAGTAGGCAGGTTGTCAGCGGTCGCCAGTGACCCGAGGACAGCACACCCTGACCGCCGTGCCGGAGCGCCGCGCGCCCGGAATCGCCAGCACCTGAGGCAAGGAAGCGACGCCACCATGAACACCCTGGACGCGCTGGACAACGAATCGCTGCGCAGCGACATACCGAGCTTTCGCCCCGGCGACACGCTCAAGGTGCATGTGCGCGTCGTGGAGGGGACCCGCTCGCGGATCCAGATCTTCCAGGGCGTTGTGATCCGACGCCAGGGGGCCGGGGTACGGGAGACGTTCACCGTCCGGAAGGTGAGCTTCGGTGTCGGCGTCGAGCGGACGTTCCCCGTGCACACGCCGGTCGTAGACCGGATCGAGATCGTGACCCGCGGCGACGTCCGGCGGGCGAAGCTCTACTACCTGCGCGACTTGCGCGGCAAGGCCGCCAAGATCAAGGAGAAGCGGGAACCCGCTCATCGCTGAGCGTCACCTCTCGCCGACGCAGCCGGTTTAGGCTGGCGGCGATGAGCACGGATCAGCCCTCCGGGGCCTCGGCGGGCACCGGGCCCGACCCCTCGGAGCCCGCCGGAGTCCCCCGTCGAAGCGCTGGGCCGTCCTCGCGACGCTGGCGGCGCAAGCCCCAGGAGAAGAAAAAGGGCTCACTGCTCAAAGAGCTGCCGGTCCTGCTCGTCGTGGCGTTCGTGCTCGCGCTGGTGATCAAGACCTTCCTCGTCCAGGCCTTCTTCATCCCTTCCGGGTCGATGGAACCCACGCTGCACGGTTGCCCTGGCTGTCCGGGTGATCGGGTCCTGGTCAACAAGGTCCCTTACTACTTCCACACTCCCGAGCCCGGCGACATCGTCGTCTTTCGCGGCCCGGAGTCCTGGGCGCCGGAGTTCCAGGCGGGCGAGCCGGGCAATGCGGTGGAAGCCGCGCTGCTCTGGCTGGGCCGGGCGATCGGTACCGCGCCGCCGGACGAGAAGGACTTCGTCAAGCGGGTGGTCGCCACCGGCGGGCAGACCGTCGAGTGCTGCGACGACCAGGGCCGGGTCATGGTCGACGGCGAGGCCCTGGACGAGCCCTACATCGAGTACGACAACCCGGTGGGAGGCCGCACCTTCGGCCCCATCACCGTGCCCGAGGGACGGCTGTGGGTGATGGGAGACAACCGCGCGGGCTCGGCGGACTCCCGATCCCACCTGGACGACGGCAACTTCGGCACCATCCCGGTGGACAACGTCATCGGTCGCGCGACCGTGATCGTCTGGCCGGTCAGCCGGCTGGACTGGCTGGGTTCCCCTGACATCCAGGCGATGGCTGCGCCGAACGCCGTGCCCACGGGAATGCCGGCCCTGGTGCCATCCGGCAGCGTGGGGTTGGCCCTCGCCGTACCGCTGCTGATCTGGCGCCGCCGCCCAGGGTGAGCGAGCCGCCGCCCGCGCCGTCGCGACCATGGCGGTTGTCGGCCCGACTGCTGCTGGTCGATTCCGAGGATCGGGTCCTGCTGGTCCCGGTACGTGACGGTGACGCCGCCTGGTGGGACCTACCCGGCGGGGGCGTCGAGGCGGGCGAGACTCCCGCGCAGGCCGCCGTGCGCGAGACGTTGGAGGAGACCGGGTACGCCGTACCGCCGGCCGCAGTCGGCCCGGTGTGCTGGTCCGGCGAGGTCGTGTTCCGCTGGCTGGGCCGGTGGCACTGGAGCCGGCAGGTGGTGTATCTGGCCCGCCCCGATCGCCTCGACGATCCCGGGGTGCTAGCCCTGACCGAGGAAGAGTCGGGTACGCACGGACCGGCACGATGGGTGCCCGTCGACGACATCCGCGCCGGATTCGTGGTCGTGGCCCCTCACGACGACCCGGCGATGGTCGGCCGGCTCGTGGCGGGCGAGGTGATCGACGGCAGCCTGGTGCGCTGGGTACCTCCCGTCGTGTCCCATGCCCACCCACCGGTCGTGCGCCCGTCCGGCCGGGTGCTGCTGCTCGACGCCGAGGACCGGGTGCTGCTGATGCAGATCCGCCACGACGATCCGGACGCCGGCGGGGTCTGGTTCACCCCCGGCGGCGGCGTCGAACCGGGCGAGGACGTTCGGCAGGCGGCGGCGCGAGAGCTGGCCGAGGAGACCGGGTACGCCGTCGCGGCGGACGATCTCACCGGTCCGGTCTGGACCCGGCGGCACGTCTTCGCCGGGCTCGACCTGCGGGAGACGTTCTTCGCCCTCCGGGTGGCGACTCGCGTGCCCGCCGCGACGAACTGGACGCAACTCGAGCACGGCCAGCTGGCCGGGCACCGCTGGTGGTCGGTCGAGGAACTCGCCGCCGCCATCGATCAGCGGTTGGCCCCTCGGCGGATAGCAGAGCTGCTGCCCGCCGTCCTCGGTGCAGTCCCCGTGGGCGCGCCGGGGCGGTGGGACGGTCCGCCCCTCGACGTCGGCGTCTGAGCCGATCTGTCCAGGCGGCTCGTCGTAGGCTCATCGAGCCATGTCAGCCCTACCGCCGCCCCCTGCCTGAGGTGGGGATGTGACGGCTCTGGCCCGCCGGGTCCTGGTCCGCCGGGACGCCGGGCTGTGGGCGTTGGAGGGGGCGCTGCGGCGGCAGGGCTTCCCGGTGGTAGCCGGGGCGGACGAGGCCGGCCGCGGGGCGTGCGCCGGGCCGCTGGTGACGGCCGCCTGCGTGCTGCCCGAGGGGCGTCGCGGTCAGGTGCCCGAACTGGCCGACTCCAAGCTCCTGACCGCGCCGGCCCGGGACCGGGTGTACGCCGAAGTGGTCCGTCGGGCGCTGGCCTGGTCGGTCGTGGTCATCCCGCCGCAGGACATCGACCGCCGGGGCCTGCACGTGTGCAACATCCAGGGCCTGCGCCGCGCCTTGGCCGCCCTGCAGCCCGCCCCGGCGTACGCCCTGACCGACGGCTTCCCGGTCGCCGGCCTCGGCGTGCCGGGACTGGCGGTGTGGAAAGGCGATCGGGTGGCGGCCTGCATCGCCGCGGCGTCGGTGCTGGCCAAGGTGACGCGCGACCAGATCATGACCCGTTTGCACGCGACGCACCCGCTCTACGACTTCGCCACCCACAAGGGCTACGTGACCGACGGGCACTCCGCGGCCCTGGACGCCCACGGGCCCTGCGTCGAGCATCGGTTCAGCTACGTCAACGTCGCCCGCCGTACGCCCGGCGGCGGCTGGCTCGTCGACATGGGGGATGATGCGGAGGTGCGTGAGGCCGGATGAGCGCCGACACAATCTTCGCCGTGGAGGCGCAACCATGAGCGCCGAAGATCTAGAGAAGTACGAGACCGAGATGGAGCTACAGCTCTATCGCGAGTACAAGGACATCGTCCGGCAGTTCTCCTTCGTCGTGGAGACCGAGCGCCGCTTCTACCTGACCAACTCCGTAGACCTGCAGGTCCGCAACCCCGACGGCGAGGTCTACTTCGAGCTGCGGATGAGCGACGCCTGGGTGTGGGACATGTACCGCCCGGCCCGCTTCGTCAAGAACGTCCGGGTCGTGACGTTCAAGGACGTCAACGTCGAGGAGCTGGACAAGCCCGACCTGGAGCTGCCGGGGAGCTAGGCCGCAGGCTCGGGCAGTCGGCGGACGTCGAGGCGCGTCTCCACCGCCGTACCGTCCGGGCCCTTGACCACCGAGTACGCCGCCGCGTCGGGGCGATCGGCGACTACCTCGGACAGTGTCGTCCCGCGGTAGACCAGGCCCACCCCGTCGTCGGTGGCGTAACCCGGCGGGAGCGTCCCGTCGGCGATCAACCGGTGGTAGAGGGGGCGGCGCTGGGCCTCGCTGTCGTAGTGCACTCCGTTGGAGTAGGGCAGTAGCGCGAGCCCGTCGGTGACCGGACGCAGGTCCGGGCCGAAGGAGTCGGTGGTGCCGCCGACGTGCCAGCAGATCGAGCCGGCCGAGACGCCACCGAGCACGACGCCGGCCTTCCAGCATTCGCGCAGGACCTTGTCGAGGCCGTGCACCCGCCAGACCGCGAGCAGGTTGGCCACGCTGCCGCCACCGACCCAGATGACGTCCTGCGCGAGCAGGTGGGCTCGCGGGTCGGCCACGTTCGGCATCGCGAACAGGGCCAGGTGACTGAGGTCGACATTGCGGCCTGAGAAGGCGCCGTACACCGCGCTCAGGGAGGTGATCGCGTCGCCGGTAGCCGTGCCGAGGTAGCAGATCCGGGGACGGGCCGGCCGCCCGGCCAGCTCGACGGCCAGGTCGAAGATGGGTCCCGGCATCCAGTCGAGCTGGTTGCGCCCGCGGGACCGGAACCCGATGCTCGTCGCCACGATGGTCGGAACGTCGGCCGGCATCGAGCTCCTTCGCACAGGCATAGGGGTACGACGATCCGACCACCAAAGGGTCGCGCGGTCCACAGCCGGGAACCGGTATCCACAGGCCGCCCGCGGCCTGCCCACAGCGTCCTTTCGCCGTGCAGTCTCGTGCGCAATGCCGGGCCGGACGGAGCAGGGGTGGTGCCATGCGGGCCAAGGACGTGCTGGGACGGTACGGCGAGCAGGTCGCGGCGAGGCACCTGCAGGAGTCCGGCCTGACCATCCTCGATCGCAACTGGCGTTGCTCCGACGGCGAGCTGGACATCGTGGCCACCGACGGCGCGGTGCTCGTCGTGTGCGAGGTCAAGACCCGGTCGACGGTCGCCTTCGGCGACCCCTGCGAGGCGGTCAACTGGCGCAAGGCCCGGCGGATCCGGCACCTGGCCACGCGGTGGCTCGCGGCGAACGAGGACTGCTGGGCCGAGGTCCGCTTCGACGTGGTCAGCGTGCTGCGGCAGCCGTCGGGGGCGGCGCTCGTCCGGCACCTGAAGGAAGCCTTCTGATGGCGCTGGCCTGCGCGGCCGCCATCGGCCTGCTCGGCCTGCAGGGCCACCTCGTCGAGATCGAGGCCGACATCGGCGACGGGCTGCCGACCTTCACCATGGTCGGGCTTCCCGACGCGTCGGTGCGCGAGGCCAGGGACCGGATGCGGGCGGCGGTCGTCAACAGCCAGCTGCGCTGGCCACAGCGAAGGATGACCGTGAACCTCACTCCGGCCACGCTGCCCAAGCACGGCAGTGCATTCGATCTGGCGCTGGCGATCGCCGTCCTGGCCGCGAACGGCGACCTGCCGCCCCCGGCCCGCGATGGGCCGGTCTTCCTGGGCGAGCTCGGCCTGGACGGCGCAGTCCGACCGGTGCTCGGCGTGCTGCCCGCGGTGCTGGCCGCGCAGGCAGCCGGCCGGGACCGGGTGATCGTGCCGGCGGGCAACCTCGCCGAGGCCGCCTTGGTGCCCGCGATGTCGGTCAGCGGGGTGACCCGGCTCGCCGACCTGGTCGCCCACCTGCGGGGCGAGCCGGACCGGCTGGTCACCGCGAGCGCCGTCGTGGAGCCCGTGCCGGTCCCCGGTGCCGACCTGCGCGACGTCGTCGGGCAGGCCGGCGGCCGGCGGGCGTTGGAAGTCGCCGCCGCGGGCGGGCACCACCTGTACTTGCACGGGCCGCCGGGAGCAGGCAAGACGATGCTCGCTGAGCGGTTGCCAGGGATCTTGCCCCTGCTGCCCGACGAGGAGGCGCTGGAGGTGACCGCGATCCACTCGGTCGCCGGCGCCCTTCCGCCCGGGGCGCCGATGCTGCGCCGGCCGCCGTACGAGAGCCCGCACCACACCGCCTCCGCCGCAGCCATCGTCGGGGGCGGCAGCGGGCTGGCCCGCCCCGGTGCCATCTCGCGGGCCCACCGCGGCGTGCTCTTTCTGGACGAGGCCCCCGAGTTCGCCAGCGGCGTGCTGGACGCGCTGCGCCAACCGCTGGAGAGCGGGCAGATCACGCTGCACCGCGCTGCCGGGCGGACCGCGTACCCGGCCGCATTCCAGCTGATCCTCGCGGCGAACCCGTGCCCGTGTGCCTCGCCGTCGGGCGACCAGGCGTGCGTGTGTACGTCCTGGATGCGTCGGCGCTACCTGAGCCGGCTGTCCGGACCGCTGCTGGACCGGGTGGACCTGCACGTGACGCTGCTGCCGGTGACCCGGCAGGCGTTGCTCGCCACCGAGCCGGCCGAATCCAGCGCCACCGTCGCCTCACGGGTCCGGGCGGCCCGTACCGCCGCCCGCGAGAGACTCGCCGAAACCGGTCAGACCCGCAACGCCGATATCCCCGGTGCGGCGCTGCGACGGCGGTGGCGACCCGCTCGGTCGGCCATGTCGGGGGTCGAGTCGGCGTTGGATCGTGGCCTGCTCAGTGCCCGCGGGATGGACCGGGTGCTCCGGGTGGCCTGGACGCTGGCCGATCTGGCCGGCGTCACGGTGCCGGGGCCGCTGGAAGTGGACGAGGCGATGGGGCTGCGGTTGCGCGGGCTGGCGGCGTGAGCGCCGATGCCGAGCGGAGTGCCCTGGCCTGGTTGTCTCGAGCCGCTGAGCCTGGACACGCCGCGCTGTACGCGTTGGTCCGCGAGGTCGGCGCCCCGATGACGGTGGATCTGCTGCTCGCGGGCCAGGCCCCGCCGAGCGCCCAGGCTGCCGTCGGCGCGCGGGTCGCCGAGAACCGGGTGGACGCCGACCTGGCGATGGCCGAGCGCTGCGGGATCCGCTTCGTCACGCCGGCCGACGACGAGTGGCCGGAGGTCGTGCTGCAGCCGATGACCGTCGCGACCGAGTGCGGCGTTCCCGAACTCGCGCCGCCGTTGGCCCTGTGGGTGCGCGGCCCCCCCCGCCTCGACGAGGTGACGTGCCGCAGCGTGGCGGTGATCGGGTCGCGGGCGGCCACCGCCTACGGCGAGCACGTCGCCGCCGAGTTCGCCTTCGGCGTCGCCGAGCGCGGCTGGACGGTGGTCTCCGGGGGTGCGCTGGGCATCGATGGTGCGGCCCATCGGGCCGCGCTGGCGGCCGGGGGGATCACCCTTGCGGTGCTGGCCGGTGGTCTGGATCGTCCGTACCCGGCCGCACACGGGGCGCTGTTCGAGCGGATCGCCGTCGCCGGTCTGCTCGTCAGCGAGTGGCCACCAGGCTGCGCCCCGTACCGTCGCCGCTTCCTGATCCGCAACCGGTTGATCGCCGGGCTGTCCGCCGGAACGGTGGTCGTGGAGGCTGCCGCCCGCAGCGGAACGGCGTCGACCGCGCGGCGGTGCCGGGAGCTCGGCCGACCCGTGATGGCCGTCCCCGGACCGGTGACCTCGGCCGCGTCCGTGGGAACCCACGAGCTGCTGCGCGCCGACGGCGGGGACGCGGCCCGACTGGTCTGCTCCGCGGAGCAGGTGTTGCAGGAGGTGGGCCGGCTCGGCGCCGACCTGGCCGCGCCGGCCCGTGGGCGACCCGAGCCGCGCGACGACCTGGGACCGGTGGCGACGGCGGTGCTCGACGCCGTTCCGGTACGCCGGGCCGCCCCGCCGGAGCGGATCGCGGTAGCCGCGGGCGTACCGGTTCTCGATGTGGTGCGGGTACTGCCGGGGCTGGAACTCCGCGAGCTGGTGGAACTGACCGCCGACGGGTGGCGGTTGTCGCGGGCCCAGCGCTCCCCGACCGGCCGGTGAGGCTCGTGCCGTTGGGCGCCGGGACGGCTATCGCTGCTCAGCCCACTGTCCCCCAGCCCACGACCCCCGGCCGTGAGGCCGGGGGTCGTGGGCCGGGTTACTGCCGCTGCGCGATTACGACACGTCCAGCGCGGTGTCGTCGATCACGAACGACGTCGCCAGCGAGGAGTCCTCCACGCCGGTGAACTTCAGGGTGACGGTCTGGCCGGCGTAGGAGGCCAGGTTGAACGACTTCTGGGTGTACGTGCTGTTCTTGTTCAGGTTGGAGTACGTCGCCAGCGTCGTACTACCGACCTGAACGGTCAGGACGTCGTACGCCCGCGTCGTGGTTGTTTCCGCGGTGGTGACCCGCAGCCAGAACGTGAACGTCGCGTTGCTGCAGCCCGCCGGAACGGTGACCGTCTGCGACAGGGTGTCGGTGTAGGTCCGGCCGTAGCCGTTCAGCCAAGCCTTCTTCGCTCCGGTGCGCGCGGGCTGACCGGTCGAGCTGTCGATCACGCCCGACGTGGCGGTCCACGGCGCGGCCGAGGAGGACTCGAAGCCGGGGTTGCCGAGCTTCTGCCCCGGTGACGTGCAGCCGCCGCCCGAGCCGTTCACTGTCCAGCTGAACGTGGTCGAGCCGCTGGCCGACGTAGAGTCCCTCGCGGTCACGGTGGTGCTGTAACTGCCCGCCGTCGTCGGGGTCCCGGAGATCAGTCCGCTGGAGGAGTTGATACCCAGACCCGGCGGGAGGCCGGTCGCGGAGTAGGTCAGCGCGCCGCCACCGGAGGACGACGCCGTGATCTGCAGGCTGGTCGACGTGCCGACCGTACTGGTCCGGCTGCCCGGGTTCGTCACGGTGACGACGTTGCCCGTGCTGCCGGCGACGTAGAGCAGCCGGTTCGGCGAACCGCTGCCGGGATTGGTGATCTTGTTGAGGGTGGCCGTGTTCACCATGTTGTCGCGGACCTGCGCCGGGGTGGCCGAGGTGTTCGTGGCCAGGTACAGCGCGGCGGCACCGGCTGTGTGCGGTGCGGCCATCGAGGTGCCGCTGATCGTGTTGGTCGCGGTGTCGCTGGTGTGCCACGCCGAGGTGATGTCCGAACCCGGCGCGAAGATGTCCAGGCAGGTGCCGAAGTTGGAGAACGAGGAGCGGGCGTCGGTCCTGGTCGAGGAGCCGACTGTGATGCCTTCGGCCACCCGCGAGGGGGAGGAGTTGCAGGCGTTGGCGTTGCTGTTGCCGGCGGCCAGGGAGTAGCTGATACCCGAGTTGATCGAGTTGCGGACCGCGGTGTCCAGGCTGCTGTTGGCGCCGCCGCCCAGGCTCATGTTGGCCACGGCCGGCTTGACGGCGTTCGCGGTCACCCAGTCGACACCGGCGATGACGCCGGCGTTGCTGCCCGAGCCCTGGCAATTCGGCACACGGACACCGACGAGCTGGACGCCCTTGGCCACGCCGTACGCCGAGCCGCCGACCGTGCCGGCCACGTGCGTGCCGTGCCCGTTGCAGTCCGAGGCGTCGTTGTCGTTGTCCACAGTGTCGCGCCCGGAGATCGCGCGGCCACCGAAGTCCGAGTGCGAGAAGCGGATGCCGGTGTCGATGATGTAGCCCCGCACGTTCGAGGCCGTGGTCGGGTAGGTGTAGGAGTTGTTCAGCGGCAGGTCACGCTGGTCGATCCGGTCCAGGCCCCACGACGGCGTGGGGCTCTGGGTGGCCCCGATCGAGACCCGCTGGTTCGCCTCAACGTAGGCCACGGCGGGATCGGCGGCGATCCGCCGGGCGTTCGCGGCGGAACCCGTGACGGAGAAACCCTGCAGGGCCGACTCGTAAACGTAGCCGAGCGAACCGGAGTGACGGTCGAGAAGTTGCCGCGCGAGGGCGGGCACACCCCGGTCGCGAAGGGACGCCGTGTCGCGGAGAACCACGATGTAGCTGTCTTTCACCGCGGTGGCGCTGTCGGCGTGGCGGATGCTGACTTCTGGGTCCGCCGCCGCAGCGCTAGCGGTGAACGCGCTCGCGGCGAGCGTCACACCCACCGTCCACAGTCCCAGCAGGGTCCTGCTTCGTTTCACGGGTTCCTCCGGTCCGGGGCACGTCGATGACGCCAGTTGTCACCGATCGTGAGCGCATGGTGACGCTAGTGCGGTCAGCTGGCTAGCCATTCGCTCGGCCAATGTCCGAATTGGACATCCTCCCGCCGACATGCCGGCGATGTGCATGGCGTTACTGATGGTGCCGGTGGGTCAGCGCCCGACGTACAGGAGCTTGTTCGGGGAGCCCGCTCCCGGATTGATCACGACACCGTTGGTGGCGCGGTTGACCAGCCCGTCGCGGATCTGCTGCGGGGTGAAGTTGGGCCGGAAGGCCAGACCCATCGCCGCGGCCCCGGCCACGTGGGGAGCTGCCATCGACGTGCCACTGATGGTCTCGGTGTCGTTGTCGCTGCCGTTCCACGCGGAGGTGATGTTGACGCCCGGGGCGAAGATGTCGACGCAGGTGCCGTAGTTGCTGAACGACGCCCGGAGGTCGGTGATGTCGGTGGCACCGACGGTGACGGCGGTGGGGACGCGGGCGGGGGAGTAGTTGCAGGCCGGCTGGCCGACCCCGAAGATGTTGCCGTTCCCGGCCGCCACGGCGTAGGTGATGCCGGAGGCGATCGAGTTCGTGGTCGCGTTGTCCAGCGCCGGGTCGGGGCCGCCGCCGAGGCTCATGTTGGCCACGGCCGGCTTGATCGCGTTGGCGGTCACCCAGTCGATGCCCCCGACGACCTGAGCGGTGGTGCCGGAGCCGGCGCAGTTCAGCACGCGGACGCCCACGATCTGCACGCCCTTGGCCACGCCGTACTCGGTACCGCCGATGGTGCCGGCCACGTGCGTCCCGTGGCCGTGGCAGTCGTTGGCGTCCATGTCGTTGTCGATGGTGTCGATGCCCGAGGTCGCCCGCCCGCCGAAGGTGGAGTGAGTGAAGCGCACTCCGGTGTCGATCACGTAGGCATGCACTGCCGACGCGGTGCTCGGGTAGGTGTAGGAGTTGTTCAGCGGCAGGTTCCGCTGGTCGATCCGGTCCAACCCCCACGACGGCGGATTGGGCTGGGTCGCCGTGGCGGTCAGCGTCTGGTTCTGCTGGACGTAGTCGACCGAGGCGTCGGCGGCCAGCCGGCGGGCGTTCGAATCGCTCATCGTCGTGGCGAACCCGCGCAGGGCGGTCTCGTACACGAACTGGATGCTGCCGCCGTTGCGCTCGGCCAAGCGGCGGGCTGCCGCCGGGACGCCCTCGGACCGCAGCCCACTGGTGTCCTTCAGGACGACGATGTAGCTGTTCGCAACCGCCGTGGCGGAGTTGGCCCCGAGGATGTTGCCGGTCGGTGCGGCGGTGGCCGGACCGGCCAGCGATGCTGTCACCAGTGCTGTCACTGCGACCAGCAACCCAGCACTGGTCCACCTGCTTGTCACTAACTGTCTCCTGCGGGATCGACGCGACGACACCGTTGTCGTCGGGCGCCGTGATCATGTCGCAGTCGTTCTGGGAACGGAACACTTGGCCGCGCTCAAGTTTCGTTTGTGTGCAGGCGCGGTAGCTCTCAGTCACCGATCCGTCATCGGGGTGTGGCGGTGCTTGCGTCGTCCACGTGGGGGGCGCACGGTCCACGTGTGGCCACCCCTCCGGCGCGTCCGGCACGCCGTAGGGCCGCGGCCCGGCGGGTGGACCGCGCCGGGCTGCCCGCCGCACACGCGGCCGTCCTGCTGGCCTTCGAGCGGTACCTGCGCGCTGAGCGCGGCCTGTCCGAGAACACGGTGCGCGCCTACACCGCCGACACGGCGTCGCTGCTGCATCACCTCGCCGTGCGCGGCGGCCAGCCGCTGGCCGCGCTGGATCTGGCGGTCCTGCGCAGTTGGCTGGCCACCCTGCGCACCCTCGGAAGCGCACGCGGCAGCCTGGCCCGGCGTGCCGCCGCGGCTCGGGCCTTCACGGCCTACGCCACGCGGGTGGGACTGCTCGACGGTGATCCCGGCTTGCTGCTGCGCAGCCCGGCACCACGGCGGGAGCTGCCGGCAATCCTGCGCATCGAGCAGGCGGCCGCGCTCGTCGAGGCGGCCGGGGCGGACCCGGGGCCCGGGACATGCGGTCCCCTCGAGCTGCGGGATCGGCTGGCCGCCGAACTCCTCTACGGCAGCGGCATCCGGGTCGGCGAACTGGTGGCGCTGGACCTCGACGACGTGGATCGGACCCGGCGCCTGCTCAGGGTGATCGGCAAGGGCGACAAGCAGCGATCCGTTCCGTACGGACTGCCGGCCGAGTCGGCTCTGCGGGTCTACCTGGGTCAGGCGCGAGGGCTGCTGCGCACCGAGCGAAGTGGACCGGCGCTGCTGCTCGGTGCCCGCGGCGGCCGAGTCGATCCGCGCGAGGTGCGTCGGGTCGTACACCGGCTGGCCGGTCAGGTGGCCGGGGCGCCCGACATCGGCCCGCACGGGTTGCGGCACACCGCGGCTACCCACCTGCTGGAGGGTGGGGCGGACCTGCGCGCGGTGCAGGAACTGCTCGGGCACGCCAGCGTGGCTACGACGCAGCTCTACACCCACGTCTCGCCCGAGCGGCTGCGCGCGGTGTTCCAGCAGGCTCACCCCCGCGCCTGATCACGCCCCCGACGGCAACCACCGTCACGGTGGCTTCGGTCGGCACAGGAGGCAGGCCGCTCCCGCCATCGCGCCCAGCGTCGCGGTGACGACGAGCGGCGCAGAGCCCGCCGGCACCGGCCCATCCGGCCCGGTCTCCGAGGCGGCCCGGGAGGAGTCGTCGGACTCCGCATCGGCGGGCACACCGGCCGGTCCAACCGGCCCGGCCGGCCCGGCGGCGGGTCCCACCGGGCCGGCCCGGGGGAGCAGCCGGATCGGGCCGGAGTGCAGCAGGGACATCGGATCGAGGTACACCTCGCCGCGCAGCAGTCCCCAGTGCAGGCAGGCAGCCACCGGGCAGCCGGCATGGCCGGCCTCGAGCGTGCCGATCGGCTGGCCGCTGTCGACCGCCTGCCCGCTGACCACCGACGCGGTCACGGGCTCGTAGGTAGTGCGCAGGCCGCCGTCGTGCAGCACCGTGATGACGCCGCGACCGGCGAGCGGGGCGGCGTACCCGACCGTGCCGCCTCCGGCGGCCCGCACCTGCTCGCCGGTTGTCCCGGCCAGATCGACCCCACGGTGCCCCGCCCCATACGGCGTGGAAGGCGGGTCGAACGGCCGGGTGACCTGCGGCTCGCCGGCCAGCGGCAGCACCCAATCGGTGTCAACCGCGGCGGCCGCGGCGGCCGCGGCGGCCGGCGCGAGCGCGACGAGCGCCAGCCAGCACGGACCGACGATCAGCAGGAGGCGCAGCAGCCGGGAGCAGGTCACGCCGGTCATACTGCCGTCGACGAGCCGGGGGCGGGAGCGTCATGGGCAGGCTGTGGACGGGCTGCGCCCCCTGTGGACAACGCTCGCCGGGAACGACGTACACTCGGCTCGCGACTCGCCACCGGCGGGTCGACTTCGCGTGCTCCTTCCCCGCCGACAACCAGCGGGGACCTCGACCGCCCTGGTCCCGGTTCGCCGGGCCGATCCGGTCGCGGACCGGGCACCAGGGCGGTGCGCCACCCGGCCACCGCGTCAACCGGGCAGCGTGGCTGAGCGTTCACGGCGCAGCCGCGCAGACGTTGGGAGGGACGCGCCGTCATGGCCGTCGTCACCATGAAGCAGCTGCTGGACAGCGGCGTGCACTTCGGGCACCAGACCCGTCGGTGGAACCCCAAGATGAAGCGGTTCATCTTCACCGAACGCAACGGCATTTACATCATCGATCTGCAGCAGACGCTGTCCTACATCGACCGGGCCTACGAGTTCGTCCGCGAGACGGTGGCGCACGGCGGTTCCGTGCTGTTCGTCGGCACCAAGAAGCAGGCGCAGGAGGCGATCTCCGAGCAGGCCCAGCGCGTGGGCATGCCCTTCGTCAACCAGCGCTGGCTCGGCGGGATGCTGACCAACTTCAGCACCGTGCACAAGCGTCTGCAGCGGCTCAAGGAGCTCGAGGTCATCGAGCAGACCGGCGGCACCACGGTGATGACCAAGAAGGAGCAGCTCGTGCTGTCCCGCGAGCGGATCAAGCTCGACCGCACGCTCGGCGGGATCCGGGACATGGCCCGCGTGCCGAGCGCGATCTGGGTCGTCGACACCAAGAAGGAGCACATCGCCGTCGGCGAAGCCCGCAAGCTGGGTATCCCCGTCGTGGCCGTGCTCGACACGAACTGCGATCCGGACGAGGTCGACTACAAGATCCCCGGCAACGACGACGCCATCCGTAGCGCCGCCCTGCTGACCCGGGTCATCGCTGACGCGGTGGCCGAGGGCAAGCTGGCCCGCGCGGCCGCGCAGGCCAACGCCGGGCGCGACGAGGAATCCGGCGACGGTGCCGTGCAGCCCGCCGAGATCGGCGCGAACGAGCCGATGCCGGAATGGGAACGCGAGTTGCTGGAGGGCAAGAGCACCGCGGCGGCGACGGTCGGGACTGCGGCCTCGGACGCCGCCGACGCTGTCACCGCGGCGCCCGCGGCGCCCATCCCCGCCGACGGCACACCGTCCGTCCAGACCCCGGAGGCAACGGCGGACGCGTCAGCACCGCCAGCGCCGGCGGACGCGGCCGCACCAGAAGCGCCCGCGGACGCACCGGACGTACCGGATGCACCTGCGGACGCACCGGATGCACCGGATGCACCGGCCGTACCGGCCGTACCGGACGCACCCGCGGACGCACCCGCGGCCACCGAGGCGGCCGCCGAGCAACAGGCCGACGCGCCCCCCGCCGAGGACACCACCGAACGGTCCTAGACCCAGGCAGGGCCTGACCCGAGGCAGCGGATCACGTACTTCCGCACGCGGGTTGACCTATCCGGGGGGCGCAGGCCCCCCGCGCGAGAAGAGAGAAGCGAGGAGATGGCGAACTACACCGCCGCCGACGTCAAGCGGCTGCGCGAGCTGACCGCGGCCGGGATGATGGACTGCAAGAGGGCGCTGGAGGAGACCAACGGCGACTTCGACGCCGCAGTGGACATCCTGCGGGTCAAGGGCGCGAAGGACGTCAGCAAGCGAGCCGGTCGTACCGCAGCCAACGGGCTCGTCGCGGCGGCCGGTTCGGCGCTGCTCGAGCTCAACTGCGAGACGGACTTCGTAGCGAAGAACTCCTCCTTTCAGGCCCTGGCCGCCTCGATCGTCGAGCACATCGCCGCCGCCGAGCCGCAGGACGTTCCCACGTTGCTCGAGCAGCAGCTGCCCGACGGCCGCACCGTGCAGGCGGCAGTGGACGAGGAGTCGGCCAAGCTCGGTGAGAAGATCGTCGTGAACCGGTTCGTCGTGGCCGAGGGAACGACGGCGGTCTACCTGCACCGCCGCAACCCCGACCTGCCGCCGCAGGTAGGCGTGCTCGTCGAGTACACCGGCGGGGATGACGAGCTGGCCCGTGGGGTCGGCATGCACATCGCGGCGATGAGCCCGCGGTATCTGTCCCGCGAGGACGTGCCCGAGGACGTCGTGGCCGCTGAGCGGCGCATCGCCGAGGAGACCGCGCGCGAGGAAGGCAAGCCGGAGGCGGCGATCGGCCGGATCGTGGAGGGCCGGGTGAACGGGTTCTTCAAGGACGCCACGCTGCTCGAGCAGGTGTCGGTCCGCGAGGAGCACAAGAAGCAGGCTATGCAGCGGGTGCTGGCCGACGCGGGTGTGACCGTGACCCGCTTCGTGCGTTTCGAGGTCGGCCGGGCGTAGGGCAGGATCGGAGGATCCCCACGCAACACCGACAGCGCCGGAGCGGTCACCCCGCGCCGCGACCCGCGCCGGGAGGAGCCGCTCGTGATGCACCCATCGGCGAGCACGGCCGAACCATTGCAGCGACCGCGCGGGTACCAGCGGGTGCTGCTCAAGCTTTCCGGTGAGACCTTCGGCGCCGGGCGGGTCGGTGTGGACCCGGACGTTGTAGACGGGATTGCCCGCCAGATCGCCGAGGTCGTCGCAGGCGGTGCCCAGGTCGGCGTGGTCGTCGGCGGCGGCAACTTCTTCCGGGGCGCGGAGCTGTCGCAGCGCGGCATGGACCGGGCGCGAGCGGACTACATGGGCATGCTCGGCACGGTGATGAACTGCCTGGCCCTGCAGGACTTCCTGGAACAACGCGGTACGCCGACACGGGTGCAGACCGCGATCACGATGGGGCAGGTCGCCGAGCCGTACATCCCGTTGCGCGCGATCCGGCACCTGGAGAAGGGCCGCGTGGTCATCTTCGGCTGCGGCGCGGGCATGCCGTTCTTCTCCACGGACACGGTGGCGGCCCAGCGGGCCCTGGAGATCCACTGCCAGGTGCTGCTCATGGCCAAGAACGGCGTCGACGGGGTGTTCGACGCGGACCCGCGCCTGGTCCCCGACGCGCGCATGTTCGAGCGGCTGACCCATGCCGAGGTGCTCGCGCGGGGACTGCAGGTCGCCGACTCGACAGCGATCTCGTTGGCGATGGACAACCGGCTTCCCATCGTGGTGTTCAACATGCTCGTGGAAGGAAACATCGCCCGGGCGGTGGCCGGTGAGAGGATCGGCACGCTGGTCAGCGCGTAGCCGTCCCGCGGCCGGATGGCCGCGCCGACCCGACAGGAGGAACACCCGTGATCGACGAGGCACTCTTCGACGCCGAGGAGAAGATGGACAAGGCCGTCTCGTTCGCGCGGGAAGACCTGGGCAGCGTCCGCACCGGCCGGGCGAGTCCGGCGATGTTCGGCCGGCTGCTCGTGGACTACTACGGCGCGCCCACCCCGATCCCGCAGATGGCCTCGATCAACGTCCCGGAGGCCCGGATGGCGGTGATCAAGCCGTACGACGGCACGCAGCTCGGCGCCATCGAGCGCTCGATCCGGGACAGCGACCTCGGGGTCAACCCGACCAACGACGGAACGCTGATCCGGGTGATCTTCCCGCAGCTGACCGAGGAGCGACGTCGCGACCTGGTCAAGGTGGCGCGGCACAAGGGCGAGGACGCGCGCGTCGCGATCCGCAATGTGCGGCGCAAAGCGAAGGAAGAGCTGGAGCGCATCAAGCACGACGGTGAGGCCGGCGAGGACGACGTACGGCGGGCGGAGAAGGAGCTGGACGACACCACCGCCAGGTACATCGCCGCGATCGACGACGCGGTGAAGCACAAGGAAGCCGAACTGCTCGAGGTCTGAGCGGAGACCTCCCGACGTGACCACCAGCGAGCCTCCGATCCCCGTGGCCACCGCGGACCAGGCGATGCCGGCAGACAAGCGTTCGCGGGCTGGACGTGATCTGGGCGCCGCGATCGCCGTGGGTGTCGGGCTCGGGGGCGTCGTCATCGCCACCCTGCTCCTGTTCCGCGACGGCTTCGCCATCGTGGTCGGGCTGGCCGTGGTCGTCGGCGTCTGGGAGCTGATCCGCGCCATGGACGGCGACGGGGCCCGCCAGCCCGTGGTCCCATTGGTCCTCGGCAGCATTTCGATGATGGCGCTGACCTACCTCCGCGGCGCGGACGGCCTGGTCATTTCCTTCATGATCACCGTGCTCGCGTGCATCGTCTGGCGGCTGGCCGACGGCGCCAGCGGATACCTGCACGACATCAGTACGACGGTGTTGATTGCCACCTACGTCCCGTTGCTCGCCGGGTTCGCCGTACTGCTCTCACTCCCCGACGACGGGGCGGCCCGGGTCATCGCGTTCATCGCCACCGTGGTCTGCAGTGACGTCGGCGGTTACGCCGCCGGTGTGGTCTTCGGCAAACACCCGCTCGCGGCCTCGGTGAGCCCGAAGAAGTCGTGGGAAGGCCTGGCCGGGTCGATGCTTGCCTGCGCGGTCGGCGGCGCGCTGTTCCTGACCCTGGGTCTGGACGGTCGGTGGTGGCAGGGCGCCCTGTTCGGGGTGGCGATCGCTGCGACCTCCACGCTCGGTGACCTGGGCGAGTCGATGCTCAAGCGGGACCTGGGGATCAAGGACATGGGCTCGCTGCTCCCGGGTCACGGCGGCCTCATGGACCGCCTGGATTCGCTGCTCCCGTCAGCCGCGGTGGCCTGGATCCTGCTGTCCTACATGGTGCCGCCGGGCTGACCCGGCAGGTTCTGGATAACCGGCGGGGCGAACGAGCCGTCCGCGGCCGGGAGGTAGTCGACCACCGCGACGACAGCGGCTATGTCGAGTTCGCCGTACAGGTGCGGGAAGCGCATGCTCTGCGGATCGGCGGAGTCGACCGGCTCCCACAGCACCGCGGCGCCGAGCCGATCCGGATCGATGCAGAGCAGCACGATGTCGCGCCGACCGCGGAACAGCGCGTTCGCCGGGAGGTGGACCTGCTCCGCGGTGGACAGGTGGATGAACCCTTCGGCCGCCAGCGAGGCGACCCGGTAGCGACCGGTGCGCTGCGCCTCGGCGTACATCGCCCGGGTCGTCATGTGCAGCAGCAGGCTGGTCACGCCGGCGCCTCTGCGGAGACGAGTGCGTCGGCGCTCACGAGCCCAACTCCGCGTGCTGACGGATCCAGGCGTGCATCGCGATCCCCGCGGCCACCCCGGCATTGATCGAGCGGGTGGACCCGAACTGCGCGATCGAGCAGACCTGCGCCGCTGCCGCGCGGGCCGCGCCGGACAGGCCGGGCCCCTCCTGGCCGAAGAGCAGGACGCAGGCGCGGGGCAGGACTACCGATTCCAGTGGCACCGCGCCGGGCAGGTTGTCCACGCCCACCAGCGGCAGGCCGGTCTCGGCCGCCCAGCCGGCCAGCGCCGCGGGATCCTCGTGGTAGCGGACGTGCTGGTAGCGGTCGGTGACCATCGCACCGCGGCGGTTCCAGCGCCGCCGGCCGACGATGTGCACCTCGGCGGCGAGGAAGGCGTTGGCGGTCCGTACGACGGTGCCGATGTTGAGGTCGTGCTGCCAGTTCTCGATGGCCACGTGGAACTCGTGCCGTCTGGAGTCCAGGTCGGCGACGATCGCCTCGTGCCGCCAGTAGCGGTATCGATCGAGCACGTTGCGGCGGTCGCCGCCGGCCAGCAGATCGGGATCGAGGTGGGCGCCCGCGGGCCAGGGCTGGGGGTGCGGTCCGACGCCGACCGGCGGGGCCACGTCGGGATCCGCTTGCACGCCGAGGAGGCTCACGGCTGCGCACGGTACCTGGCGGCTGCGTGGGACACTCGCACCAGATGAGCGCCATCCCTCTGGTCTTCACCGCGCCGCGAGCGGTCCGCCCGGCGCGGCACCTCGCCGACCTCGACCCGGGACAGCGACGCGCCGCCGTCGCCGAGCTCGGCGAGCCGGCCTTCCGGGCCGACCAGCTGGGCCGGCACTACTTCGGCCGGCTCGAGGACGACGTCGAGCGGATGACCGACGTCCCGGCCGCGGCCCGCGCCACGCTGGCCGCGGCGCTGCTGCCTCCGTTGCTCACCGTCGTCCGGCACGTCGGCTGCGACGACGGCGCGACCCGCAAGACGCTGTGGCGGGCGATGGACGGCGTCCTCATCGAGAGCGTGCTCATGCGCTATCCCGGCCGGACGACGCTGTGCGTGTCCAGCCAGGCCGGCTGCGGGATGGCCTGCCCCTTTTGCGCCACCGGCCAGAGTGGGCTGACCCGCAACCTGTCCACCGCCGAGATCGTCGAGCAGGTGGTGGCCGGGGCGCGGGCCCTGGCCCGCGACGAGATCCCCGGCGGGCCGGGCCGGGTGAGCAACGTGGTGTTCATGGGCATGGGCGAGCCGCTGGCGAACTACCAGCGCGTGCTGGCCGCCGTACGCCGGCTCACCGAGCCGCCGCCCTCCGGACTCGGGCTTTCCCAGCGCTCGGTCACGGTGTCCACGGTCGGGCTGGTCCCCGCGATCCGCCGGCTCACCGGCGAGGGTCTGAACGTGACGTTGGCGGTGAGCCTGCACGCACCGGACGACGAGCTGCGCGACACGCTGGTCCCTGTCAACACCCGCTGGCCGGTGGCCGAGGTCCTGGACGCGGCCTGGGAGTACGCCGCCGCGACGGGCCGGCGGGTGTCCATCGAGTACGCGATGATCCGCGACGTCAACGACCAGCCTTGGCGGGCCGACCTGCTCGCCCAGCTGCTGCGCGGGCGGCTCACCCACGTCAACCTGATCCCGCTGAACCCGACACCGGGCAGCCAGTGGGACGCCAGCGACCCGGCCGTACAGCGGGAGTTCGTCCGGCGGCTGCGGGATCGCGGCGTGCCGACCACCGTGCGCGACACCAGGGGTCGGGAGATTGCGGGCGCCTGCGGTCAGTTGGCCGCGGCGGACTGAGTCAGGCGCGCCAGGCGTTCTTGCGCCTGATCCGGTCCCGGACCAGCAGCACGGCCATGAACGCGGCGGTTCCGATCAGCCAGTAGTTCTCCACGTTCCCTACGTGGTTGCCCATGATCAGCAGCAGGATCGAGATCGTCATGAGCCAGCCGATCACCGGGGTGCTGCGCCGCCACTCGTGGTGCCAGCCCCAGTCCTCCGGCCGCTCGTGTTCGACGGGTACCGGCGAACTGCCGTGCTGGTGTGCGGTGTCGGCCACAGGGCCCCTCCCGGTCGCTGGTCCGGGCAGCGTATCGCCCGCGGACGGCGTGGTCAGCCCGGCTCGGGGCAGCCGAACTCCGCTCGCCACGGCAGCCCGAGCCGAGCGCCGAGCTCGGCCATCATGGCGTCGTACATCGGGGTGACGTCCTCCAGCGCGAAGCCGAGGTGACCGAAGACCTCCAGCGAGATCAAGCCGTAGATCCGGACCCAGCAGCCGAGGAACATCGCCAGCGCACCCAGTGGCAGCGGGATGTCGTTGTCCGCGGCCCAGGTGGCCAGCTGTGCGCGCAGGCGGGGATCGAGGTCGTCGTCGGCTGGGATGGGGAACGGCGCGCGCTGCCAGATCTCGGCGAACAACGTCTGGTACACCCGACCGAAGCGCTGCCCGCAGGCGTCGAGGCGCTCGGTCCGGCTGTCCTCGCCGGTTCCCACCGGCGTGGCGAAGACGAGCTGGAACTCCCGCGGGTTGGCCCGCGCCCAGCGCCGGAACTCCCACGTCACAGCGACCGTCCGGGCGGCCAGATCCTGTGGTGGGGGGCCGGCGCTGGCGCGCTCCATGCCCTCGGTCAGTTCGGCGTACAGGTCGGCGATGAGGTCCAGCAGCAGGTCGTCGCGGCTGGCGTAGTAGCGGTACAGCGCCGGCGCGGTGAGCCCGAGGGCCCGGGCGATCGGGCGCAGGGTGACCCCTGCCTCACCCTCGCTGACGAGCCGCCGCCGGCCCTCGCGTCGGATCTCCAGCAGCGTGCTCTCCCGCTGGGCCGCCCGCCGGGAGGGCTTCCCGGCTCGACTCGACGCGACGACCACGATGCCCCTTGACATGAGTGAACAGTGTATGCAGAGTGTACGACGTTCACTTAGATGAACGGCGTTCACCACGACAGGTGCTCGTCCGGACCCTAACCCGCGGAGGACTGCGATGCTCGACGCTCTGGCCCGTGTCACCTACCGTCGGCGCCGGCTCGTGCTACTGCTCGCCGCCGCCTTCATCGTCTTCGCCGGGGTCTGGGGGACCGGAGCGTTCGGCGCGCTGTCCTCCGGCGGCTTCGAGGATCCGGCCAGTGAGAGCTTCCGGGCCGACGAGGCGCTGGCCGCTGGTCTGGGTCGCCCGGGCGCGGACGTCGTGGTCATCTACCGCAGCGACGCGCTCACCGTCGACGATCCGGCGTACGCCGAGGCCGTGCAGAACACCCTGGACGCGCTGCCGACCGACGACGTGGCCAGCACGACGAGCTACTTCTCGACCGACGCGGCTCAGTTCGTGAGTTCGGATCGGAGGTCCACGTACGTCGTCCTGCAGCTCACCGGCGCCGACGAGGACGCGCGCACGGAGCAGCTTCCGGCCGTGGAAGCGGCGCTGGACGCGCCCGGCCTCGACGAGCAGATCGGCGGCCCCGCGGCGATCAACCGCGACATCAACGAGCAGGTCGGGGAGGACATCGCACGCGCCGAGATGCTGTCGCTGCCGATCGTCTTCGTGCTGCTCGTGATCATCTTCGGCGGACTGGTGGCCGCGTCGATGCCGCTGGTCATCGGCGGTGTCGCGATCCTCGGCGCGTTCACCGTGATCCGCCTCATGACGCTCGTGACCGACGTGTCGGTCTTCGCGATCAACATCGTGATCTTCCTGGGGCTGGGCCTGGCCATCGACTACGGCCTGTTCATCGTGAGCCGGTTCCGCGAGGAGCTGCGGGCCGGGCGCGAAGTCCCCGAGGCGTTGCGCCGTACCCTGCGCACGGCCGGGCGCACCGTGGCCGTCTCCGGCGTGATCGTTGCGATCGCGCTGTCCGGGCTGACCCTGTTCCCGCAGAACTTCCTGCGCTCGATGGGCCTGGGCGGCATCGCGGCGGTGCTCGTTGCGATGACCGCCGCGCTGACCGTCCTGCCGGCGCTGCTCGCGGTCATCGGTCACCGGAACGACTCCCTGTCGGTCCGCCCCCTCCTGCGCCGGCTGGCCCCGCGTCGGCAGTCGGAGGGGCCGGGGGCCTGGTACCGGATCGCCCACTCGGTGATGCGTCGTCCGGTGCTGTACGTCGTCGCGCTCGTCGTCCTCCTACTGATTCTCGGTACGCCGTTCCTGCGGGCCAGCTTCGGTGGGATCGACGCGCGGGTGCTGCCGGCGGGTACCGAGAGCCGGGTCGTCAGCGAGCAGCTGGAGACCGACTTCGGTGCGGTCGCGGACCCGGCACTGACCGTCGCCCTGGCCTTCGACGGGCCGGTCGACGAGGGGGCCCTCGCGTCGTACGTGGACGCCGTGGGGCAGCTGGCCGGGGTCGATGCTGTCGAGGTCACCGGAGCGGCCGGGTCCACCGCCGGCGTCGCGGTCTACCTGGGCGGCGATGTGCTGTCCGAGGCGTCGCGCCAGGTGGTCGACGAGGTCCGCGCGCTGTCCTCGCCGGCTGGTGCGGAGGTTCTCGTCGGCGGGCAGACGGCCGCCCTGGTGGACCTGCTGGGCAGTATCGGCGACACGTTGCCGTGGATGGCGCTGATCGTGGGGCTGGCGACGTTCGTGCTGCTGTTCCTCGCCTTCGGCTCAGTGGTGCTGCCGCTCAAGGCGATCGTCATGAACATCCTGTCGCTCGGGGCGACGTTCGGTGCCCTCGTGCTGATCTTCCAGGACGGCAACCTGTCGGGCCTGCTCGGCTTCACCTCGACCGGGACGATCGAGGCCACCCAGCCGATCCTGGTGCTGGCCATCGCGTTCGGATTGTCGATGGACTACGAGGTGTTCCTGCTGTCCCGGATCCGCGAGCAGTACGACCTGACCGGGGACAACACCGAGGCCGTGGCGACGGGCCTGCAGCGCACCGGCGGTGTCATCACCTCGGCCGCGCTGCTGCTGGTCGTCGTGATCGGGGCCTTCGGCACCTCGGGGATCACCTTCATCAAGCTGATCGGCGTGGCCACGGTGATCGCCATCGTGGTGGACGCAACCATCGTCCGGGCGCTGCTCGTCCCGGCCACGATGCGGTTGCTCGGCCGGGCGAACTGGTGGCTGCCGGGTCCAATGGCTCGGATCTACGCCCGGGTCGGGATCCACGAGGACGAGGTGGCCGAGCCCGCGCCACCGCGGGAGAAGGTCGGCGTCTAGTCCGGGCAGAGCTCGCGGACCGGCGGGCCGGGCTGGTGGCGGAGCACCGCTGCCGGTCCGGCCCGTACGGCGTCGGCGATCCGCTCCGGCTGGTACGGGTTGATCTCGGCCGGCAGCGCGTCCGGCTCGAACCAGCCGACGCGCACCGCCTCCTCGGTCGTCGTCGCCGTACCGGCGAGCACGCGGCAGGTGAACACCAGCACCGGATCGCCGTCGGGCGAACGGTCGTACACGCCGGTCAGCCGGTCCACCTCGACATCGAGGCCGACCTCCTCGCGGGTTTCCCGGACCGCGGCGTCCCAGGGCGCCTCACCCGGCTCCACCGAGCCGCCAGGCAGGTTCCAGATCGCCGGCCGGCGGCGTAGCGCGAGCAGCACCCGACCCTGCTCGTCGCGGATCACCGCGCTCACGCCCAGCGTGACCATGCCCGGCAGCCTCCCACCTGCGGCTCCCGGCCTTGATCTGGGTCACCTGATCGAAGTAGCGGCGTGCGGGAAGATGGGGCGGTGAGCCGACCCCGCGAGATCGTCGTGCTCGGGTCGACCGGCTCGATCGGACGGCAGGCCATCGAGGTGGCACGGGCCGCGCCGGACCGGTTCCGGATCGTCGGGCTTGCCGCCGGCGGCGGCAGCGTGGACCTGCTGGCCCAGCAGGCCCTCGACCTGCGGGTGGACGCCGTGGCCGTGGCCCGGGCGACCGCGGCGCAGGATCTGCAGCTCGCCTTCTACGCCGCCGCTCGGGCCAAGGGTTACAGCACGGGCCAGTTCGCCGTACCCCGAATCCTGGCCGGTCCGGACGCCGCCGCCGAACTCGCGACCTGGCCCGCCGACGTCGTGCTCAACGGGATCACCGGCTCCATCGGACTGGCGCCGACGCTGGCCGCGCTGGACGCCGGACGCACGGTGGCCCTGGCCAACAAGGAGAGCCTGATCGCCGGCGGTCCGCTCGTCCTCGAGCGGGCCAAGCCCGGCCAGCTGGTCCCGGTCGACTCCGAGCACTCGGCGCTGGCGCAGTGCCTGCGGGCTGGGTCGACGGCCGAGGTCCGCCGGCTGGTCCTCACCGCGAGCGGCGGCCCGTTCCGTGGCCGCACCGGCGCCGAGTTGGCCCACGTGACGGTGCAGCAGGCGATGGCCCATCCGACGTGGGACATGGGCCCGGTGATCACCATCAACAGCGCCACGCTGGTCAACAAGGGCCTGGAGGTCATCGAGGCCCATCTGTTGTTCGACATCCCGTACGACGCCATCGACGTCGTTGTCCACCCCCAGTCGGTGATCCACTCCATGGTCGAGTTCGTGGACGGCTCGACGATCGCGCAGGCCAGCCCGCCGGACATGCGGCTGCCCATCGCGCTGGCCCTGGGGTGGCCGCACCGGGTCCCCGGCGCGGTTGTCGCCGTGGACTGGTCGCAGGCCGCCCGCTGGGACTTCGAGCCGGTGGATCACGAGACCTTCCCGGCGATCACGCTGGCCCGCGAGGTGGGGATGGCCGGCGGCTGCCTGCCGGCCATCTTCAACGCCGCGAACGAGGAGGCGGTGTCGGCGTTCGTCGCCGGCGGGCTGTCGTTCCCCGGCATCCTCGATGTGGTGCGTACCGTGGTGGAGGACGCGGCAGGGTACGACGCACCGACGACCGTCGCCGACGTCCTCGGCGCCGAACAGTGGGCGCGACGCCAGGCCCGAACGGTGATCGACGAGGAGAACGCCGGCGCATGATGACCCTCCTGGGCGTCCTGCTCTTCGTCGTCGGCCTGGCCTTCTCGATCTGGTTCCACGAGCTGGGCCACTTCGTCTGGGCCCGGCGCTTCGGCATGCGGGTCACCCAGTTCATGGTCGGGTTCGGGCCGACGTTGTGGTCACGGCGGATCGGGGAGACCGAACACGGCGTCAAGGCGATCCCGCTCGGCGGCTACATCCGCATCGTCGGGATGATGCCGCCCGGCGAGGAGGACCTGGCCGGGCGCAAGCTGGGGCGGCTGCGCAAGCTGGTCGAGGAGGTCCGCGGCGCCTCCCTGCTGGACATCGGCCCCGGTGACGGGGACCGGGTCTTCTACCGCAAGCCGTGGTGGCAGCGGATCATCGTCATGTCGGCCGGGCCGGCGCACAACCTGGTCTTCGCGTTTGCGCTGTTCACGATCATTCTCGTCGGGTTCGGCATCCCGACACCCACGACGACCGTGGACTCGGTCTCCCAGTGCGTGCTGCCAGCGACCGCACCGCGCGACACCGGCTGCAACGTGCCGGTCGACGAGACGGGCGCACCCTGCGAGGCCGGGCCGGACTGTGCGATCCCCGTGCGCAGCCCGGCCAGCGAAGCCGGCTTCCAGCCCGGTGACCGGATCGTGGCCATCGACGGCCGGCCCCTGGACAGCTGGGACGGTGTACGCGGGGTCATCCGGGGCAGCCCGGACGAACCGATTACGGTCACCGTCCTCCGCGACGGTGACGAGGTCGACCTGACCGTCACCCCGTTGCCGAACCAGGTGTACGCCGACGGCACGGGGGAGTCCGACGAGACGGTCACCGTCGGGTTCTTGGGCCTGGGGCCGACGACGCCGTACGTCCAGCAGCCCATCACGTCCGTACCCGGGCAGGTCGGCGAGTTCATCGCCGAGGCGGCGCAGCGGCTGATCGGCATCCCGGCCAAGATGCCGCAACTGTTCCGGGCCGCCTTCCTGGGCGAAGAACGCGACGTCAACGGGCCGGTCGGCATCGTCGGCGTGGGACGCATCTCCGGCGAGGTGTTCGGGCTGCCGGCCGCGGATGCACCGTTCCAGGAGAAGATGATCTTCTTCCTGGGCTTGCTGGCCAGCCTGAACATGGTGCTGTTCCTGTTCAACCTCGTCCCGCTCTACCCGCTGGACGGCGGCCACGTCGCCGGCGCCCTGTGGGAGAAGGCCCGGGCCGTCGTGGCTCGGCTGCGGCACAAACCCGATCCCGGCCCGTTCGACACCGCCCGGCTGATGCCCGTCGCCTACGTCGTGGCCAGCGTCTTCATCGTGCTGTCCGGTCTGCTGCTGGTCGCCGACATCGTCAACCCGATCACTTTGGACTCTCTGCAATGACCGTTGCCCTAGGCATGCCCGAACTACCCCCGCCCACCCTCGCCCCGCGCCGAGTGAGCCGGCAGATCTCCGTCGGCCGCGGCAGCAAGGCGGTCCTGGTCGGCGGCGACGCGCCGATCTCCGTGCAGTCGATGACGACGACGAAAACCGCCGACATCAACGCCACCCTGCAGCAGATCGCCGAACTCACCGCGGCCGGTTGCCAGATCGTCCGCGTCGCCGTACCGGACACCGATGACGCCGAGGCGCTGACGGCCATCGCGGCCAAGTCACAGCTCCCGGTGATCGCCGACATCCACTTCCAGCCGCGCTACGTCTTCGCCGCGATCGACGCCGGGTGCGCCGCCGTACGGGTCAATCCCGGCAACATCAAGCGCTTCGACGATCGGGTCGGCGAGATCGCGAAGGCCGCCGCCGACGCGAAGGTGCCGATCCGGATCGGGGTGAACGCCGGCAGCCTGGACAAGCGGCTACTGGAGAGGTACGGCAAGGCCACCCCCGAGGCGCTCGTCGAGTCCGCGCTGTGGGAGTGCTCGCTGTTCGAGGAGCACGACTTCCGTGACATCAAGATCTCGGTCAAGCACCACGACCCGGTGGTCATGGTCCGGGCCTACGAGTTGCTGGCGGAGCGCTGCGACTACCCGCTGCACCTCGGCGTCACCGAGGCCGGGCCGACCTTCCAGGGGACCATCAAGTCCGCCGTGGCCTTCGGTGCCCTGCTCAGCCGGGGCATCGGGGACACCATCCGCGTCTCGCTGTCGGCCCCGCCGGTCGAGGAGGTCAAGGTCGGCCTGCAGATCCTGGAGTCGCTCAACCTGCGCAAGCGGGGGCTGGAGATCGTCTCCTGCCCGTCTTGCGGGCGGGCGCAGGTCGACGTCTACACCCTGGCCGAGCGGGTCACCGCCGGGCTGGAGGGTATGCAGGTGCCGTTGCGGGTGGCCGTGATGGGCTGCGTGGTCAACGGGCCGGGGGAGGCCCGGGAGGCCGATCTCGGGGTCGCCTCCGGAAACGGCAAGGGCCAGATCTTCGTCAAGGGCGAGGTGATCAAGACCGTGCCCGAGTCCGAGATCGTGGAGACCCTGATCGAGCAGGCGATGCTGCTGGCCGACCAGATGGGTACGACGGTGCCGTCGGGACCCCCGCGGGTGGAGGTGAGCTGAGCCCGGTGACTGGCATGTTGGCCTGCCGGCTGCTCGGTGACGCCGATCTGCCGGCGGTCCGGGCGCTGCTGGCCGCGGACCCGGTGGCCGGTTGCCTGGTCGCCACCCGGGTCGAGCGCGGCAGCCTGGACCCGCGCCGGCTCGGCGGTGAGCTGTGGGGCCACGGCGAGGACCGGCTGGACGGCGTCTGCCTGTCCGGCCCCAACCTCGTCCCGCTGGCACGTAACCCGGCCGCGCTGTCGGCGTTCGCCCACCAGGCGCTGCAGCAGGGCCGGCGCTGCTCGTCGATCGTCGGCCTGCAGCCGGCCGTGGAAGTGCTCTGGGCCGCCCTGGCCGAAGCCTGGGGACCGGCTCGGGAGCTGCGGCCGTTCCAACCGCTGATGAGCCTGCCCACCGCGCCGCGGTTGCGGCCGGACCCGGGCGTGCGTGCCGTCCGCCTCGGCGAGCTCGACCTGCTGCTGCCGGCGTGCGTGGCGATGTTCACCGAGGAGATCGGCCAGTCGCCGTTGGGCAACGACGGCGGGCGGAGCTACCGGGCCCGGGTCCGTGACCTGATCGTCGGTGGCCGCGCCTTCGCCCGCTTCGAGGACGGCGAGGTCGTCTTCAAGGCCGAACTCGGCGCGCTGTCCTCCGGCGCGGCCCAGATCCAGGGTGTCTGGGTGGCGCCGCACCGGCGGGGGGAGGGGCTGGCCGCGGCCGGCGTGGCCGCCGTCGCCGCGATCGCCGTACCCCGGATGGCGCCGCAGGTGAGCCTGTACGTGAATCAGCACAACGAGCCGGCGCTGCGCGCCTACCGCCGGGTCGGCTTCGAGCAGGTCGGCACGTTCATGACGGTGCTGTTCTAGTGCCGCGTCTCCTGACCGCTGGGGTGGCCACCGCTGTCGTTCTGGGCCTGGCCGCCTGCACCGACGGCGCGGACCCCGCCGCGGACGTCCAGGCTCTGGTCGCTGACTACCTGCAGGCTTGGATGAACGGGGAGTACGCCGCCGCCGCGGCCGCGACCGACGACCCGGCCGGCACCGAAACCCTGCTCACCGACGCCGCGGAGTGGGTGGGCGTGCCCGGCCCGGTGGGCGAGGCCGGGGAGGTGACCGTCGACGAGGAGACCGCCGGCGTCACCGTCGACCTGCGGTGGGAGCCCCCGGGCCTGCCGGCCTGGGTGTACGACGGAGCGCTCGACCTCGCCCTGGATGCCGACGGCGAGTGGCGGATCGAGGCCGGCCCAGGCACCGTCCACCCGGCGCTGGCCGAAGGCGAACGGCTGCTCCTGTCCCGGACGCTGCCCGAGCGGGCCAGCATCCTGGACGCCGCGGGTTCACCGTTGTTCACCGCTACCCCGATCGTGACGGTGGGGATCGATCCGGCGAACGTGACCGACCTGCCCTCGCTGGCCGCCACGCTGGCCGGGGTCCTCGCGGTGGATGCTGTGCGGGTCAGCGCGGACGTGCAGGCTGCCGCCGCGGGGCAGTTCGTCCCGGTGATCACCCTGCGCCGAGCCGACTACGACGCCGTACGGGACCAGATCTATGACTTGCCGGGCACCGTCTTCCTGGAGGCGACCCGCCAGCTGGCGCCGTCGGCCCGGTTCGCGTCCGCGGTGCTGGGGCGGGTCGGACCGGTGACCGCGGAGGTCGTGGAGGAGTCCGGCGGGCTGCTGCGGGCCGGCGACGAGGCCGGGCTGTCCGGCCTGCAGCGGGGGTACCAGGAGCAGCTGACCGGGACGCCGGGGTTGACCGTCTCCACGGCCCGCGACGACCTGCCGGTCGAGCAGCTGGCGGTGATCGACCCGGTTCCGGGCGAGCCGCTGCGTACGACGCTGTCCACGGAGGTCCAGGCCGCCGCCGACGCTGCGGTCGCCGGCCAGGAGTCGCCGGCGTACGTCGTCGCCGTCCGGCCGTCCACCGGCGAGATCCTCGCCGTGGCCGCCAACGAGGCGGCCAACCCGGCCAACGCGCTGGTCGGGCAGTACCCGGCCGGGTCGACGTTCAAGATCGTCGTCGCGGCGGCCGTGCTCTCGGCCGGACTGGCCGAGCCCGCGACGGTGCTGCCGTGCCCGGCCACGAACACCGTGGAGGGGCGCGAGTTCGAGAACGCCGACCGCTTCGCCCTCGGCGAGGTCAGCTTCACCACGGCGTTCGCCCGGTCGTGCAACAGCACGTTCACCGCGCTCGGCGTGCAGTTGCCGCCCGAGGCGTTCCCCGAGACCGCGGCGGCGTTCGGGATCGGCTCGGACTGGAACCTGCCGGTGGACACCGTGACCGGCTCGGTCGTTGCGCCGGAGTCCGAAGTCCGGCAGGCCGAGGACTCGATCGGGCAGGGCGACGTGCTGGTCAGCCCGTTCTCGATGGCGCTGGCGGCGGCAACCGTGGTGCAGGGCGCGACACCGGTGCCGGTCCTGGTTCCGGCCGCCGAGCCGGCCGGTACCGCGCCGGCGCCGCTCGACCCGGCCGTCGCCGAGGCGCTGCGGGGCCTGACGCGGGCGGTGGTCACCGACGGGACGGCGACGGCGCTGGCCGACCTGCCAGGCGCGGTCGGCGGCAAGACCGGTACGGCGGAGTACGGCACCGGCGACCCGCCGCCGTCGCACGCCTGGTTCGCCGGCTACCAGGGCGATCTCGCCTTTGCCGCGTTCGTGGAGGGCGGGCAGTCCAGCACGCTGACCGCCGTACCGCTGTCGGAGGCATTCCTGTCCTTGCTCGGCTAGCCCACTAGCTTGCTAGCATGGCCGGGTGACCGAGCGCTCCCAGTTCAACGTGTATCTGCCCGCGGAGCTGATCCGGGCGGTCAAGCACGCCGCCGTCGACGCCGGCACGTCGCTGTCGGCGTACGTCCAGGCCGTGCTGGAGGAGCACCTCGCCCAGCGCACCGACGAGGAGACCCGATGAAGGTGATGCCGATCCGCTACGTCCGTGACGTCGAGGCCGCGGCCCGGTTCTACGCAGCGCTCGGCCTGACGGTGACCACCCGGCAGCGCGGTGGCGGCTGGCTGGAGCTGACCGGCTCGGGCGGCATCCTGGCCCTGCACGAGGCGGCCGAGGGAGGCACGGCCGAGCTCGCCCTGCTGGCCGACGAACCGTTGGAGGACGTCGTACGCCAGCTGCGGGCGGCCGGCTTCGAGCCGGGGCCCATCCTCGACGAGGCCTACGGCCGCTCGCTGCGGCTGACCGACCCCGACGG